>Ga0265338_10000052_pt1 | contig 209239 bp, 232 predicted proteins | sample 42126metaG_FD_193579 | JGI IMG/M metagenome (GOLD analysis project Ga0265338, IMG submission 193579) | Rhizosphere microbial communities from Carex aquatilis grown in University of Washington, Seatle, WA, United States - 4-21-26 metaG | ecosystem: Host-associated > Plants > Roots >... | reverse complement strand
CCAAACAAGCAGTAGCCAATATCCAACAAAACACATTTGAAGAAACAAAAGAAGCGTTCAGCGACTTCGTCGCCAAACGCCAGTTCCGTTACTCATTTGCGTCATTTTGATTTGGGATTGCTATAGGTACATTTAAATCTGCTTTCTTATCTGTTAATTTCAAATCTTATTATTTCTTTAGATTATATATACATATAAAGACGTTAAACCCTAAAAGATAGTAACAATCCAGTCGTATGATCGAGAGGAGTTAATACAAAGCAACTTTGATGAATTTTTGTAATTATGTTATTGTATATTTATGTCAGAGTCTCTGCAACGAGCTTCAGAAAGTGTGCTGAGTCCAACGATACTACCTTCTGAGCAAGGTAGTATTAATAGTCCTTTTGAAGTCGTGCCAATGCCTGCTAATATTCTTATCCGATCACCCATTACACGAAGAGAAGAAGGTGAAATTCAAATGGTCCTATCTGGGAATAAGTATCCAGCTACTTTTATTATAGTGCCAGGCTTTGAGGATGTTATTGGAGAACAACTTGGCGGTGGATTCTACTACAATCATTCAGGTACAGTGAACCAATTAGCATTTGCTCTGGCAGTATCACCACATCCAGCCGTATCAGAAATGGTAGAGGATAGGTCTATGGTAGAACATCCTGAAGATGCAGTCAGAGTATTGCGAGAACAGCGAGTGCTTGAAGGATTAAGAATCATGGATCTTGGTTGCGGCATGCTACCCGGTTTTGCATTAGCCGCAAAAACACTTGGTGCAGAAACTTTTACCGCTGACGCCGAAGATTTGCGACCAAACATTAAAGCATGGGTTGATGGACACACTGTAGTGGATTTTAATACTACGACTGCTCCTGCCAAGCTAGCTAGAGCGACTGGGAGTAACTTTGATATTGTGACTGAAAACATTGTAGGATCAGTTCCCGGCCGGCAAGTAGATATTAGTGAGCCCGATCCAGAAGCAATAATCGCAATCGGAAAAGTACTGTTAAAGCCAGGTGGTTACCTTTACGGCACAACTATTAAGGGGCTTAGAGATAAGTTGTTGAGAAAGATTTAATTGCATGAGTACTTCTGTTGGTCCTGAAGATTTTTTTGGTGATAAATATGGCGAACTACTGGCAAACAGTGCTGATATTCTTGCAGCTGGCGCACACGTTGCACCAATGACTGGTATTAGCCAGGAAGTAATAGACCAAGAACTAGCTCTAAATTCCTTACCTACTATCACTGAAGCTGATGACTCCAATATAAGTGAAGCAGACATCCAGGACCGTTTACGCATTTCACTTGATCTGCGCGATTATCTAGTTGATGAAAGTTTATTGTTACAAGAGGCCTTTAGAGGCCCTCTTATTTTCCGATCTTCGGGTAGAGGGGATGCAGTTGGTGTAGGTGTTTATAAGAGCGAGCTCTATGCACCTTTCGTCCCTAGTATAGAAAAAGCTTTAGCGAAAGTTGTTGGTAGCTATTTCTCTGACGCTGGGCGCACATATAGAGAAAGGGCTCAGCTTGAGCCAGGGTTCGGTGCTTTCATGCAACCAGTTGTGGGCGGCCACATTAATGGTCGGCATGCTTTCCTAGATGAAGCGTCAGACCCATTACTAGGCCCAGATTTGTTCTTTACGCCTTTTTCGGGCAATGTCCGGATAGGCACACCACGTAACCCGAATGGAGCTATGAGATTACAGCGCGGCTTAGGCTCAGCCGTTGATGTCACTGGCGCACCGATATTCGATTTTGATGATGATTGGTATGATGATGAATATCCACCATATGTCATGGAAGAACGTGCCATTTACGAGACTTCAGCCCGAAAACAAATGAAATCAACAGAAGATGCTCATTTAATGTGGTCTGACGATCGAGGTGAATGGCAACATGACTGGGAATACAATAACCCCTACAATCCTGAAGAGGATGGCATGACATTTGGGGCATTAAAAGACCGTATACGTACTATCCATGAACAAATTGGTAAGCCTCTGTATCTAGAGTTTGCGGTTGAACCACATATACTTGGCGAAAGACTATACGTGATTCAGAAAGCAGAACTAAAGCCAAAAACTTCCAATGAACTATCGGTGGAATCAATCCCTAAAGATAAAATCTTGCTAGATGATATACCGTTAGAGGGTAGTGCTAACTCAACGGCGGAACTGTCTAATATTGTCTGTTTGACTGATGATTATAAGGGTGACTTGTATGATTTTGACCAAACTGAAGAAGCAGAGGGGGGCTACGTACTGGTGTATCATGCCCAAAGTACTTCAATGTCTAACCGAATTGACCTTACAAGACTCAAGAATGTTAAGGCTATCGTCGATATTGAAACGATGGATTGGGGTCACTCCAGTCGCGGTCCAACCGATCATTTAATTGGCTATTCTGACCAACTAGATATTCCTCTCATGTCTATTTTTAGGCGTAATGCACAGCATGAGTGGCAAACTTTAAATGGATATAACCAAAGGACAAACGAGCTTGATGGTGAACATAGGGGTAAAATCATTGTGCGCCAGGGTAAATTTCAAGTTGTAGTCGATCCAGCAAGCCAGAAAGCCTTGGTCGTGAAATGGTCCTAGTATAAGGCTACTTACTCTTAACAATTCTCCTAATCCTATTAACTTGGCGAGCTACTCTAGGTGAAAGAGTTTTATTGTATGAACTTTTCAGATAATTTGGATTGCGCCGACCACGTACATGTTTACTAAGTGTCGATGGTCGTAAAATAATATGCTCACCTTCAAAATGGAAACCTAAGTACTGTGCAGCAGTTCGTTTGGCACTCACAGTAGGCTCTAGCTGGTGAGTGATATTTAGCAGTTGCTTTTGATCAGATGTTTTTGTAAACGCTTCAGTTTTGTTTATGCCTAATGTCAACTTCTCTTTGGCTAGCGCGACATTCGTTTTTTTATAGATTTTCGTAGCTAATCCACGTGGACATACGATAAAAATATCATCACTATATCTTTGATATACGCCACCATATTTATTAACAATGAGTTGACGCATAGTTTGGTCAAAATCCAATAAGTAAATGTTTGCAAGCATTCCGCTGATTGGACTGCCTTGTGGTATACCTCGGCCGCTTTTATTTTTTCTGACGGATTTTTTGAGGTGTTTATTATAGTCCTGTAGCCGGCATAATTTAAGACAGCCTCTTTCACGGAATATATATTTGCATCCAGCCCGGCGTAAAGTCTGGACTGATTCGTTAAGATTTATATGTCTGTAGGCCGTTATGTTTTCATAAATTATCTTGTCTTCAGCATTAGCCTTGAAGCCTCCAGGTAATAATGTGTCCCACTGCTTAAATAGGAGCTCATGGTTGATGGTATCAAAAAAGCTTTTTACATCTATCATTATGCAATCGTATTCTGTCCGATTGATCAGTTCCAAGAATGCTTCTTTGGCAAAATCTATATTGCTTTTGCCATCAATTGATCGGTAAGCTATGACATTATTTTGCAACTGCCGGTTTATTAGCTCGGCCTCATACAATTGCTCTAGGCAAAATGAGTAAAATGAAAATATGCAGGCGTCTTCATGCCCGGCATACATAATCGGCCTGTATTTAATATGTGGGAATAGTTTTTGATCACGCCCACCACGAAGTGAACTGTACTTATAGTCATGTGGCGGTTCTCTGTAGCGTCTTTGGCGTGTGTTTTTCTTGATAAACGGCAGGAACCCATATTTTTTAAGATTCTCACTGCTGGTCACAATGTCTCCAAGCTGCACTGACCTAGTAGGGTCATTACCAATTCTTGGGAAGAACAGTTTATTGTCTAGATGGGGGTAGCCACGTTCGCCAATGAAGTATTTAGGATATTTGCGCTTGCTGTTTGCCTTACGTGACTGAGAATCAAGCCATTGTCCATATAAGTATTTTCTGTCCATTATCAATCCTGAAACTTGGCTCCTCGGTGCGGCGCAGCACTGTTACTCCTAGGAGTGAGGAACCAATACGCCAAGCAGAGCGCTTGCGGGGCGGTACTTGGCTGAAGTGAGCATCTGAGATGGGTTTTTCTCTTACAGTTGCGCCAGAGTCATATTCTTTGCGAATAAGTACCATCATGTCATGGCTATTGTACTCACAACATTTATGGTGAACCAATTCACGAGCAAGATTGTTGAAATATTGAAGTTCAATAGTTCTGCAAACTTGCGGCTGACTGCCATCTTTGCCATTACCTGGCAAATCAGGCTTGACCAAAATCCTGTCTCATCTACCAAGCGCAGATCTCACTTCCTTCTGCGACAGAGCAGCGGGCGTTGTTACCCTCAACAGTGACAAGCATTATACCAGAATTACTAAGTTAATGCTACTGCTTTACGACATATTATCATTATCGTCAAACCGCTTATGGTTTAATTATCAAGATTCTCTCAAAGCTTTTTGACCTAAGTAAACAACGCCAGCCATCAGGCCTAGTTGCTGGGGTATTCTATCCACATTATGGGGAATTAGTCTGTATTCCTCGTCAGTTCCTTCACGTCCAAAATTGCCAGTTTGACTCGGATCTAAACCAGTAGCGTTGCCGGGGACATCTAAATGGATGTCTCTTGCTGTTCGCAAGGCTACAGGAAATTCCCAAAGTTCTCTGCGTATAGGTGCGCGACCAAGCCAGCTTGTATTCGTAGTAAGCCTGGAATATGTATTGAGCATTATTTGTGACACTTCCGTAGATAAGTCATCAGTAATATGTGTGTCTAGCCAACGAATCAATGGTGGCTTTATTTTTGCATAGATAGGCGCGCTGTCCATCTTTGCTCCTCTATTAGTAACGAGATCGACTGTCAAGAGTTGAGGTCTATCAGGGTCCGTTGGAAGAGTTCGAATTTCACCATGTACCTCTCTTCCGGCCAGCATGTTATTTAAAACACCCATCGTAAGAGACATACTAGTAGTAAGTGCTAGCAAATCTTCATGGTCAGGCTCTTCTTGTTCGGATATATCTGGGATATCATACCTCAGGCTTACCCAGTTCTCGACTAATTGGGAGCCAACTACTTTTGCAACCCCGCCATAGCCCCACGACTCGTCTTGGTGTTGAAATGGTTCAGTAATTCCAAGATTTTCTTGGTAGCTGCTTGTAAATCCATCCAAGTTTGATATAAGATCAAGTGCCTCAGGGTGAGTATCGAGAGTAATGACATCCCCGGCAGGTACATCTACTCCTAAATGATAGTGGGCCGATTCTTCAATAGTTGCCATATTGCATATAGTCAACCACTTTTGGGACGTTAAGTGCAAGCAGCAGCGTTTTGAAGCTTGATATGTAAATCATCACTTTGATTTTATATACTTAAGGCTAAGTTATGGGTTCGATGATTTGGGTGTCCTGACTACATAGTCGTCGGTTATACACAAAAGGAATGCTGGCTGTGTATAACTAACGAGCATGTAATCAGACAGGAGTTGCCGAGCTAACCCTGGCAAATATTGGAAAAGAAGTATATAATATTGACTTTATGACTGAACCCTCTGAGCTCGCAATGTGGAGTGAATTTAACCTGGCAGAAAATAATCCAGATCCGGGTGGAGGTATCTTGTACGCCATAAGATACGATACGGACGACCTAGCCGAACACAGGGCCACAGTAGTTGACGCTATGCGCGTAGCCGGCACAAGTATAGCCGATGTTGATGGCATGCTTGCAGTAGATTTATCAGGTGTTAATGAGGATGATAGACAGAGGGTCCGTGTCTTAGTAGAAGAACTTTCAGTAACTAATGAAGCCATCGAGTATCATGAAGCTGGCATTAACCCGAATTCCATAGACGGGTTGGCGAATAGTTTGAAAAGTTCCTTTGGCGATGGCATTCTGTCAGATGATACCGATAAAAAAATTGCTGCCTTCAATCTATTGGACCTAGGGATACCCCTGATTGTCGGAGATCTTAAAACAGCCCAAGAGCAAAACCGTCCACTTACCCAAGAAGAATATAGAACCGTCAAAGGGTTGGGCGACTTTGCCGCAAGAAGCTCAAGGTTCTATGGCAGCCGCAGAGTGATCATTATTGGTGGAGCAACCCGCAAGTAATCTAGTTCTGTTTTTTATTTGTTGACTTTGCTAGCGCGAAGAGGGTGCCGCTGGCTACGGTAAAGATGACTAGGATTTCTGATGTACTCATATTGTTGTTGATGATGAAGTCAGTTGCGGGGGTTCCTGCTACTACGCTGAAACCTAGGACTGCGGTGGTGCAGATGCCGGCATTTGGGGTATGGGTGATTTAAGTTTCAAAGAAGCCCTCCTCTGGGATGTCATCGGCGGCGCGGTCAGGTAAAGCAATAAAGGCGATGATGGTAGCAATACCCATAACGACTGCCGCAATGACAAGCGAGTACCTGTAGGCACTCAACCAGGCATTTTTAGAAGCTATGACTAATCCAACGCCGGCGGCACCTTTAACTGATCCGGAAACAGCCAACGCTCCGGCTAGCGAACCCTGGGCGGCTTGGTTGGCCACAGCCGGGAAGGCCGCGAATAAATTGCCAAGTTTTGCTACATAATGTGACGCCAGCAAACTGCCCAAAACGGCTACACCTAAGGCTCCGCCTAATTCACGGGTAGTATCGTTCATGGCTGAACCCATGCCAGCCTCTGAACGCGGCACCGAAGACATCAAAAGGTCAGTGGTAGGCGACATGGCTAATCCGATGCCAAAAGCGGTGATAAATATGGCCACAACCAGTCGAGGGTAGTTGGGTGCAAGCGTTATTGTTGCCAAGAAGGCAATACCAATCGTAACTATAAACATACCAGTTGATACCACTCTCCGCTTGCCAAAGCGATTCACTAAGCGAGGCGAACTGGCCGAAGCAATGGTAAGAGCAAAAGCAATCGGTATGAATCGTACCGCGGCACTAAATGGTGAGTAGCCATAGACTAATTGCATTAACTGGCTAATATTAAAGAACATACCGTACAGCGCAAAAAACAATAGGGTCAATGAAAGTGAACTTATACCAAAAGTGCTGGTTTTAAATAATCGAACATCGAGCATGGGGTGCTTAACCCGCGATTCCCACCACACAAAGATGGCTAGTGCCACTGCGCTAATTGCCAAAATACCCAGTGTATCACCAGAACCCCAACCGCGCGACGGCGCTTCTATGATGGCATAGACCAAAGAAGAGACGCCGATAATGGAAAGTATGGCCCCGACGAAATCAAAAGTTGCATGACTTGGGTCGGCCGTCCTGGGGACTAAAATCGCTCCAGCTACTATCGCTAGTAGCACCAACGGTAAATTCAGAGTAAAGATAGCGGGCCAAGCGGCGTGTTCAAGTATGTAACCTGCCATTAGTGGCCCCAGTACTGCACCGCTACCGCTAATGCCAGCCCACAGTGCTACCGCCTTGGCCCGTTCCTTGCGCGGAAAAACGTTGGTAATTATTGATAATGTCGCCGGCATAATCAAAGCACCAGCCAAACCCATAACCGCCCGGGCAGCGATGATTGTATTTGGACTATTGGCAATGAAGGCCGCATAAGCAGAAGTCAGGCCAAATAATATTAGTCCCATCTGCAAGATACCCTTGCGACCATAGCGGTCGCCCAGAGTGCCGGCAGTAAATAAAAAGCCGGCAAAAACTAGCGAATAAGCCGCAACCATCCATTGCAATTGCGAATTGGTGGCGTGTAACTCACGGCTCAGGCTCGGCAAGGCCACATTTAGGGATGTGTTACCGATCGTAACAATTAATAGTGATAAACAAAGCACCGCCAAGATCCACCAGCGTTGTTGGAAGACTTTCTCGGGGATGTAGTCCCGCTTTTTGATAACGTTTATTTTAGCAAGTAAGCTCAAAGCTATCTCCTTTGCAGAATTTGTATGTCAACTCAATACTATATTTTAGATAGTATAATACAATCTTCCAATATTCGTAAGAATTTCGTTTAAAATGAGCATACAACCATACTAGAATTGATGAAAAACAAACCAATTACCCATTATTGCCTGCGGAGGGAGAATTCGACTTGATGCCATTACAAAGTGCCTTAAATTAGAGTTTGAATTTTTTGTGAGTGGTAATTGCTAGCGCGAAGAGAGTGCCGCTGCCGAGTGAAAATATGGCTAGGATTTGGGGTGTACTGATATTGTTATTGATGCCGAAGCCAGTGGCAGGCGCTACGGGATCCGCGACGACGCTTAGGCCAAGTACGGCTTGCGTACAGATACCGGCGTCATCCAGGGAGCAGACTTGGTAGGTTAGACTGTCGGAACCGGTGTAGCCGGCATTGGGGGTGTAGGTGATGGTGCCCGGGGGATCGACGGCTGTGCCGTGGCTGGGAGCGTTGACAATAGAGACGCTGCTGGGGTCTGGATTACCGGAAACGCCGGTCGTTACATCTATGACGGTGCTTTTGCCGCTGACCACCGTGGCCGACTTGGTACCGGGCAGACTGGGCTTCACGGGTAACACTAGTTGGCCTATCTTGTCCTTATTAACCTCTGTGAACCACATATTGCCGTCGGCGCCTGTCGCAATGCCGGTAGGAAAACTATTGGAGGTGGGTACGGTGTATTCGTGAAACGTACCGGTGGTGCTCACCTGTCCAATTTTATTCGTACCCTGCTCGCCGAACCACAACATGTTATCAGGGCCAACAGTTATGCCCCACGGCACGGCGCTGGAGGTGGGCACGGCATACTCGGTAAACGTACCGCTGGTAGTGACTTTGCCTATTTTATCACCGCCAAATTCGGTAAACCACAGGTTGCCATCCGGCCCGCTGACGATATCTTGCGGCTCAGAACTGGACGTAGGTACGGTATATTCGGCGAGTACCGTGCCGGACGTGGACATTTTCCCGATCTTATTATTGCCCTGTTCGGTGAACCACATATTACCATCCGGCCCGGCGGCTATATATTGCAAGTCGCCGCCGCTCGCCACCACGTTCTGGGTGATTGATCCGGTCATGCTCACTTTATCAATGGTATTGGAATTAATCAGGCTAATCCACATATTGCCATCCGGCCCGGCCGCTATGCCGCCGGTTTCCTTTCCGCCTGACGGTAAGTTGTATTCAGTAATTGCACCGCCGGTAGTGATTTTGCCTACATGGCCGCCGCTAAATTCGGTAAACCACATATTGCCATCCGGCCCGGCCGCTATGCTGCCCGGTTGAGCACCGCCAGTTGGCACGCTGTATTCAGTAATAGTTCCGCTTGGCGTAACCTTGCCTATGTTGTTACCGGTTTGTTCGGTAAACCACATATTGCCATCCGGCCCGGCCGCTATATGGAACGGTTCGGCTCCAGAGCCGAAGGGCACGCTGAACTCATTGATGATTGGCGAGAAAGCCAATGCCGCGGCTGGCGCCAGCAGTATAGCGATTAAAGTCATAACAGAGCCCAATCGCACGAATAGATTTAACCGCTTTTTCATGTCTGTTTGCCTCTCACTAAAGTACTTACGTTTAGAATAGCACAGTTAGCTCAGCGAACGAATTTTTTGCGAGCCGCAAAAGCGATAGTTAATACACTACCACTGGTCAGGGTAAAAATAGCTAAGATCTTTGAAGTGCTCATAGAATTGTTGATGCTGAAGCCTGTCGCAGGCGCACCGGCTACTACGCTGAAGCCCAGGACTGCGGTGTTGCAAATGCCGGGGTCGTCCAGGGAACAGACTTGATAAGTCAGGGAATCCGATCCGGTGTAGCCAGCATTTGGCGTATAAGTTATGGTGCCGGGTGGATCAACGGCCGTGCCATGACTTGGACCAGAGATAATCTTAAGCGTGGAAGCATCCGGATTGCCGGCAATACCACTTAACACATCAACGGTTACGCTGCCGCCAGTGGTGACAGTAGAGGATTTGTTGACAATACTTGGCTTGGCGGGCAAAACTAGTTGCGCGATTTTGTTGCCTTGCTGTTCCGTAAACCACATGTTCCCATCCGGCCCGGTCGTAATATGGACCGGCAGCGAGTTGGCGGTTGGAATTGAGTAATCTACAGTTGTTCCAGACGTGGTCATGGAGGCAATTTTATTAACGGAAGTTACATTTTCGGTATACCACAGATTGCCGTCCGGCCCGGTCGTAATTCCCCAGGGATAAGAAGTGGCCGAAGCGGTTGGATATTCGGTTATCGTGCCTGCGGGTGTTATCTTACCGATTTTGGCTGTTGACGTTTCGCTAAACCACACATTTCCATCCGGTCCGGCGGTTAGTGCCTCTGGCTGGGCGCTGGAAGTGGGTATGGCGTATTCGGTAAACGAACCGGAGGTTGTCACCTTGCCAACTTTGTTGCCAGCATATTCAACGAACCATAGGTTACCGTCAGAACCAGCCGTAATAGCGCTTGGAGATGAACTTGAAGTCGGAATAGTATATTCGGTAAATACACCGGAGGTCGTCACCTTACCGATTTTATTGGCATTATATTCGGTGAACCAGATATTATTATCCGGTCCCACGACTAAACTTCCGGCAACTGCGGTGTTGGTTGGGATTGTAAACTCTGTAAACGAACCTCCCGTAGTGATTTCGCCGATTTTATTACCGGAGAATTCCGTAAACCACATATTACCGTTGGGGCCCGCAACTATACCAAAAGGCACAGAGCTTGAAGTTGGCACCGTATATTCTGTCACCGTGCCAGAGAGGGTAACTTTGCCAATCTTGTTAGCGTTTGACTCAGTAAACCACATGTTCCCATCCGGCCCGGCCGCGATATCCCAAGGATTGGCAGACGATGTGGGTACAGCGAATCCATTAATGGTCGGCGTAAAGGCCAGAGCTGCCGCCGGCACCATCAACATGGCGATTAGAGTTATAACAGAGCCTAAGCAGACCAATAGATTTAACCGTTTTTTCATATCTGTTTCTTCCTCACAAAAGTACTTATGTTAAGCATAGTGCATACTCCTCAACGATTGAGTTTTTTACGGAAAGTAATTGCTAGGGCAAATAGAGTACCGCTGGATAGGGTGAAGATGGCCAGGATTTGTGGGATATTCGATGTGATGCTAAAACCAGTGGCGGGAGCGCTTACAGTAATGCCAGGTCCGGCGGGATCGACGATAGTTCCGTTGGCTGAGCCATCCTGGTCAAAAGGTCCACCATCGGTAATTTGATAAACTATCTTAAGAACCGATTTCCCGCCTATAGTCACATTGGTGACGGCTGCACCAGGGATAGTGGTATAGGTACCGGTAGTGGAATTAAACTTGCGCGGAACTACCTTGCTAGCGTCCAGGCCACTGCCATAATAATATTGAGTGAATGTACCAGTAGCGCCTGGTGTGCCACAGCTCAATGCAGTAAAGTTCATGAGTCCGGCTGGGTAGTCAAAGCCGCTGTCCGCCTTGGTGGCTGACTCGGCATTAATAGTCATACTCGATACACTGGTACAACTGGACTGAACCAAGGCGTAACTGCCTGTTACCGGGTTGATTATGCCATTGATATTAGCCTGCTGGCTGTCTGGCGTACCATCACCATTGGCATCACCATTATTTGGGACAGTGCTATTGTTGGCTGGCGGAGCCGGAACGACCACTTGGCCTATCTTGCTGCCGGTTAACTCAAGAAACCAGATATTGTTATCTGGACCGAGCGTGATGGTATATGGGCTGGAGCTGGATGTGGGCACGGTGTATTCCGTAAAGACGCCGGCAGTGGTAACAAGCCCAATCTTATTAGTATTGCCCTCGGTAAACCAGATGTTACTGTCTGGCCCAACGGTCAAACCATACGGCTGCGAATTGGATGTCGGTATGACGTATTCCGTAACGCTACCGCTAGTGGTGACATATCCAACTTTGTTGGTGCCGTTTTCTACAAACCAGAGATTATTATCCGGGCCGGTTACAATTCCGTAAACGTGCGCCGCAGAGGTGGGGATTGCGTACTCGGTGAACGAGCCACTAGTGGTGACTTTGCCAACCTTATTACCAGCGTATTCCGTAAACCACAAGTTCCCATCCGGCCCGGCCGTGAGTGTGCTGGGCTGCGAACTTGAAGTTGGAACGGTATATTCGGTAAAGCTGCCACTGGTGGTAACTTTGCCTATCTTGTTGGTGCTGCGTTCGGCAAACCACAAGTTCCCATCCGGCCCGGCCGTAATGGAGTTAGGTTGTGACGTCGAAGTTGGAACGGTATATTCGGTAAAGCTGCCACTGGTGGTAACTTTGCCTATCTTGTTGCCGCTGTACTCGGTAAACCACATATTGCCATCGGGACCAGCCACAATAGAGACGGGGGCACTCGATGAAGTTGGTATGGAATATTCTGTAACTGTACCATTAGTGGTGACCTTGCCAATCTTATTGCCAACTAATTCCGTAAACCAGACCTTGCCGTCTGGACCAGTCGCGATACCTTCTGGCAGAGAACTTGATGTTAAGGTTGGGTATTCGTTGATGGTGGGAGTTGCCGAGACTCTTAAAGCCGATACAACAATAGCCAGCAGCAGCAGGGCGACTAAGCCAGACCCCATGCTCAATCTCGCTATCAGATTCAACCTCTTTTTCATGTCTTTTTGTCTCCCTCTCTAAAGTACTTACGCTAAGCATAGCATAACCGATGTGAAAATAAAGTAATATTGTTTATGTTGCTATGGGACTAACTGTGGCATAGTTGTGGTGCTGGTCGTTGGTGGTGTGGTCGACGGTGGCATTTCTCTGCAAACTGTGGCCGTGAGCCTAAGGATGGCGCTTTGTATGGATGATACGTTGGCTGGAACAGTTTCGAACGGCGGTCTGCCGGTGGCTGCTCGTCCGTCGGTATCCTCGTGCCCGATTATGCCACTGTACGCTCCTACGTCCAGCAAGTGAGCGTTTGTAATAACATTCGGCCGGGCAAAGATTATATTTTGTACCTCCACCTTTTTACCACTCTTTTCCTGCGTAAATTCCGTGACAGCAGCGCAGTTTGCACCCTTGACCGCAACGAACAAACCTGTTGGGAATATCTGCTGCACTTTTGGGCTCACAGGCAAAGCGATAAGTTTTTTAGAGGGTAATGTGGCCGCTACTACATTGCGAACCTTTTTACTTTTAATTTCCGTGGGCGATTCCGGAGTCGTGGTGCTCGTGGTAGTAGATGGAATGGATTCGCTGGTCGGTGGAGCTAGGGGCAAGGTACTAGTGGTTGTCGATTCCGGGGCTTCTGGCACTGACGGAAGGGTTTGTGGATCATGAATTGTATCAGTGCTGGTAGCTGGACTTGGTGTTGCAGCCTGCTCTATGCCAGGACTACTATTTTGAGCCACATGTTCAGAGCCACAGCCAGCGGCGGTCGCTAGAATACCAACGGTTATTAGAACCAAGCCGCTTTTTTGTATTTTTTTGTTGAGATTTTTGCCCATCTCCATCTATGTAATAATTTTACCACGTGTCGCTTTTGCTTAAGAGTGCGACAAGCCGTAAATTAAGTATTACTTTGTGAATTTTCTAGATAACCAAAATGGCAGGGCAAAAATGAGGCCGTAAAATATATCGCTCAGCAAAAAGCTGCCTCTAAATAGTGTTAGTTCTATAATGGGGCCGAGGATAGCCCAGACTAAAACTATCTGCCAGATTTTCCAGTGCCTCATGATGAAATAGGATAGGTTTAAGAGCAGACCATACCAGATAATAAAACCAATAAACCATAGATGGTTGGTGAACAGTTTGCTATCGCCATGCCTATATGACAAATATTCAATAATCAGTGCGCTCGTGTAACCTAAGAGCAGGTACAGTTTGTAATTATTCTTGATCTTTTTCATGGCCTAACAAAATAAGCTGGTCAAAGATTTTTAGTTTCTTTTATATTCGTCAATGAGCTTTTGTAGGGCAGCCGTTGGCTTTCGGCAGGCACAGTGCTCCAGGTGCTCCAGGTGCCATTTGACCTTTTGTTCGGGTGTGGGATTTTTGGGCATTTTGTTTTGCTGGTGCCAGGCTTTGTTAATCTTGGTTGCCATATTACGTATATACTTTGGTGTCAGTCCAGGTCCTGTTCAAGCATCGGTATTTTAACGTTTTTTAAGGCTTTGGCCTCTTTTTTGGCTTGTTCCAGATCATCGACAATATGAATGCGTCCCTCCAGAAAAGACTTGTTGAGTATAGTGGACAGAACCTTAGTGATCCCCTTGGTGCCAACAATCCAGACACCTGAACAACGATCAAATAAGGACCGGGACGAAATAATTTTGCCAAAATCCCTAACCTCCACCTTAACGCCCTGATCATCGATGTGGCTTAAATCTATGATAAACGGTAATATATCAATTTTTTGCTGATTTAACAGATTTACTACTTGGGCTTGAGACGACAGAATACTCTGGGTGGATATTTCGTTATAGTAGACAAAATGGCAGGCATCACCCTCGACAAAAACTTTAAAATCTGGATCTTTAGCTTTATTTTCCATAGTTTGAAACTTACCTATCTACGAACCATTATAAGTTAAAAAACCCTTAACCACCAGCTGTCAGCTGAACACCTGTTACAGAGTCTGCTTGGCTATACTACTGCTGTCCGACGTGGTACAGCGCTATTTCCTTGTTTTTGGTCTTTTCTTATTTGAAGCTGTCTTAGTAGCGGGTGTCTGTTTACGCCAGACTAGAAAACCCGTTGGGATGGCAACGAGTAGCACAACGAGTCCATACCACCAACCCTTGGCTATGTGATGGTTAACGGTAATAGTAGCATTATCTGCGGCACTGCCCGGGGTGTATTGTTTGCCGTCATAGAATGGTGAGGGTTGCGGGGTGGGCGGCTTTGTCTGAGTACCTTGTGCGGTGGGTTCAGGGGCCGGATTGGGCGCAGAACTTGGCTCGGCAGCTGGCGCCGGACTTTTCTGAGGACTCGGCGTAGGGGTTGGGGTTGGGCTGGGTGTGGCGCCAGCCGGAGCACTTGGAGCTGGACTGGGCGATGGCGAGGGAGTTGAACCATTCCCATTGCCATTGTTGCCGTTTCCATTCCCGTTGTTTCCATTCCCATTGCCGTTGTTGCCGTTTCCATTCCCGTTGTTACCGTTTCCGCCACCGTTGTTGCCAATGTCACAGCCACTACTATTATTTGCTATGTTGACAAGCGCAGCGCTCAGATTCGAAAAGGCGGTGGAAGTAACATCCGTCTCAACACTTACGGTGGTAGCATCGGTGTCATAATTGGGACCAGAGATGTCCTCCAGATTTTGCAAGTTGAAGTCAGTGCCAAGCCCGATTGCCAAAATGTGCACACCAGCGGCTTTGATAATGTTGGCTTCGGCCATGGCATCACCGAGAGCATCACCATTACCACCGGAAGGGCCAGGGTTATTAGTAGAGGTCGGATCACCATCAGTGGCAATAATTAACAGGCGAGGTATGGCGGTGTTATAGCCGGGAGCGTTAATTGTGCTGAAGCCTTGTGCCAGCCCGTCGGTCCAGTTAGTGCCACCTTTGCCTTCTGTCAAATGGCTAATGCCATATTGCAGACTACCAGGGGTATTAGTAGTACCAGCATTATTGGTTAATGGCACATTTATCGCTGCACTGCCACCAAAAGAGGTTAAAGACATATGAATAATAGTGCTCGGTAGCAGGGCAGAAACAAAATCAGAGTAAGCCTGAATCATTTCGGCGGGTTCATTTTTATCTTGTTTATTACTGTAAATACTGCCCGATACATCAGCTACTAGCGCGATATTTATCCCAAGTTTGCAGCCGGTAGCTATAATTGGTGGATTGGCAGCTATAGTCGCTATAGGTGAACCCGCACTTTTATCACCGGGCGCAGCTGATGAGAAAAAAAGCAATCGGTAACCAATCACGCTAAACAGTAAGATGGCTACGATTGGAAGAGCGTAGCGCCATTTGTGTCGTCTGAAGCTGGAGTTTTTGGATTTTGACGGTTTTGACCGACGGCTCATAGTAAGCATTGTATACTAGACCCCTAACGCGGCAAAGCTTAACTAACTTGACTATCAAAGTCCAAGACGTCATTCGGGACTACGATGCGGACTCTAGTCAATTAAGGAATTCCTTTTCTAACTGGATCCCCGATCGGAGTCGGGGATGACGGATGTGGGGGTTTGAGGGCAAGTTAACTACCATGGTTTAACGTTGGGGTTGTTGGGATCAACAGCGGATTGCAGGAAATCCTGCTGCTGACTTTGCTGCCCTTGCTGATTCTTTTGTTGAAGTTCCTCCGCCTGAGCTGGGGATAGAATCTGTTTAGACTGCTGCTGCGCCCCGCCGCCGCCACCGCCACCACCGCCTTTTTTCTTGGGAGGTGGGGTTGATATTTTGAAGCATTTTGGATTATTAGTCTTCAGGCTGGCGGCTTCATTATCGTAGACGGAAGTGTTCTGGTTTGTGCTTGTAGCCTTGATGCTGGCGGAGTGCAGCGTCAGTGAGATTACTAAATTTTGGACTACCATACAGCGTTTGTCGGCCGGTGCTAACTCCAATGCTTTGGTGAGTTCGGCTTGGGCAACAGTGTAGTTGCCAAGCTGCGTGTCGATCGTTCCGCTATTAAACTTGGTAATCCAGCGCTCAGGACTGGTCCAGGTTAGCGGTGTTATCCAGTGCCGGGCTGATCGGTAATTTTGATGTTTGTAGCTGCCTATAGCTTGGTGAGTTAGAGGAGTAGGGAGCAAAAACCATAGTGCTACGATGCCGACGAGTAGCGCGCAGGGTAGCGACCAACGCAGTAATTTCTTACGTTTGTGGCGGCGGATGGTCTCTGGCTCCTGCACTTTAGATAGATCGAACGCCTGACGGCTGGCGCTCAGACCGGTAATTGGCAACTGTGGTTCGGATTGTTTAGCGTGAATCCAGCGCCCAAATAGTTTTTTCAACGATAAGCTAGGCATGCCGCTTGTCTCCATGTTGTTTGCGTAAGTCAAGAAGACTAATCATGAGGGCTTGCCACTCCCAAAAGAAAAGACCGGCAAAAGGAATAGCAAAAAACCAGTATAAGTTTAGGTAGTGGACGATGTGCTGACTGCGGTCGATAACCAGCTGGGCCTTGCTGGCCTGGAAAGTGCTACTGATTGGTCCTCCCTTGTTGCGGTCTTGGTAGGCTACCTTGAGTTGGGTGGCGATTTGCCCGAGCGCCACCGGATCGGTTTTAGATATGGCGGGTGTGAGATTTTTGGTAGCTGGATCGACCGTCGTAATGTAAGACAACCCGGTTCCCGTAGCATCGGCACTCGTGTAATTAAACATCTTGGCGCCAGTGGTTGTGCCGTATCCTAATACCGCGCCGCCATTAAGCAAGGGCGCGATGGGGGCAAATGATTTGACGGCTGCACTGGCGGTCTGCTCGCCATCTCCTAGGTAAAATAACAGACGATTGCGGTCGGGGTGCGCGGCTTTGCTATTGTTAAGTTCTTGCGTAATCAGGTCAATTGGTTTATCTATGGCACTGCCTGGGGAGTAATTACTAACTTGGGGTGTGATGCCTTGGACGGCGGTAGAAAAGGCTGATGTATCTGTTGTGAACGGTAGAATGATGTTGGCATTGGAGTCAAACGTAATAATCTCTAGATGTGCTCCTTGGAGTTTGTCGGCTAGTGCTAGGAGATCGTTTTTGGCGCCGTCAAGCCGCAGCTTTGTGCCATTGTAATCTTGGGCACCCATGCTAGGTGTGGTGTCAACCGCAAAGACAACATCCAGGTTGGCAACACCGGGCGCTGAAGTTCCCCCGGGTATACTTGGACCCAAGGCTATCACTGCCGGCAATAAGAGCAGTGTAATACGGCGCAGCCAACGTATGAGAACCTTGCGGCCTTTCTGGCGGATTCGCCAGATGAGCCAACCAGCGCTGGCTGCAGCTACAAGGGTATATAGTATTATTAGCCACCACGATACGAGCGGTTCAAACTTCATAGCTCTAACCTCAAAAGTAGCGCCAGCGAGGCAATAGTTAACAGTGCCGCGGCATACAAAAACAATTTGGGATTATCGTTGGTGGCTAGTTGCGGCAGACCAATAAAGTTTTCAGGATCCTGCTGGCTAATAGTGCCGATAATTGAGCTAACTGTGTTGGGGTCGCTCAGCTGGTAATATGATCCGCCAGTTTCCTTGGTGATGATTTTAAGCTGTGCATGGTCGCCGGCTAACTGGGGATCACTGACGCCGGGATCTATAGCGTAAATGTGAATATTATGTTGTTTGGCCAAAGCAACCGCCTGTAACATATCAAGCACTGGCGTGCCGTTCACTTCGTTATCGGTGGCTAGAATAACGGACTGGGAACGACCCTGGGTAGTGCCCATATGTTGGATGCACGTACTAAGCCCATCACTTACCAGCGAGGTGCCGCTTTGAAAATCAGCTAACGTACCGTTCGTTAGATTGGTAAAGGTATCACCCTTTTGCGCGGCGAAAGCTTTGGCGGCAGTCTTGAGTTGCTGGGTAATGAGTTGATAATTATCGTTAAGCGGGATGATGGTAACCGCCGAGCTATTGAAAAGTGTTAAACCAAAACGCTGGCCGCTAAAGTTGCCCACGAGCGTGCTAAAGCGGTCAAGAAGTGTGGTGTCTTCTTTGAGTACTGATCCCGAAGCATCAAGGCAGAGCATGATATCGCGGTTATGCTGGACGGGTGTAATAACTGACACTGTATTTGGACGTGCAGACAATAGAATGGCAGACAGCAGGCCCAAGCTCAATAGGCCGGTAGCCCAACTTATAAGCATCCGGTAACGCTTGAACGCGGACATATATTCCTCCAAGCCGATCAAGCGGTTGGTATGTGCTACTGGTAATGCGGTCAGAGGCATGGTGCGCTTTCGCCGGGCCAGGAGCCAATAGCGTACTAACCAATAGATGGTAATGACAGCCGCCCACGCTAGTAGCATCCACCAAAAAATTAAACCCATTGTCGGATAAATCCTTTCGCTGCTTCTACGGCGCTGGCGGCATTGCCGTGTTCAAAAGAGGCGAACTCGTCGGGATAATAGGCCGCAATCAGTTCAGTAAGGGTTGGATATGGCGAGCGCTTGAGATCATCAAGTGTTAAGTGCGGTGCCGGAAAATGCTTGGCCTCATAGACAAAATAACGTGCCGTCATACTAAGGGCACTATGCAGATCCCTCAGGCTTATCTCTTTATTCAGATAATGCTGGTACCACTGATCAATAAGCTTTAAATACTTGGCTTTTAGTTTCTCGAGCTCGGCACCGGTTGGCAGGGGCCGGAGATTGTTGATTGTGTTAATCCGTCTATGCTTCGTCATCCAAAATACCAAACCGTACCACATAAAAATGGTCAATAACAACGCCAACCCGATAATAAACCAAATGATACTGTACTGAATGGGAGGATTAAGCGTATCAGCGACGAACATGCTTATGTTCCTCCAGCAGCCGGACGATCTGGTTGATTACCGCATCCTCGCTGTCTATCCTGGTACTACTGACCCGTATATGCTCAAGGGTACGGTTTGATAGTTGCCATTCGTGGTGCACGAGTGCTTGATAAGCGGTCTCAACTTTCTTCTGGCGACGGATGAACGAGGGCAGGGAAGTTGGCTGGTCAACATCGTAAAGACTACGGTTTTTCCAGACATCATTGCTTGGGTCAAGATCGTCAATGGCAATAAACAGGAGTTCGTGCTGTGCCGATAGTCGTCTCAGCAGCTGCTCCTGAGCAGTCGCAAATTGCAAGTTGTCACTTATTACAACCAAGAGCATGCGGCGCCTGATGGTGCGTACCACATAATCCAGTAAGCCGGTTAGATTGCTGACGCCGGCATCAAGAGTAGCGTGGGTGTTAATGTGCTGCAATATGCGCTCGATATGCGGCAAGCTGCCCTTAAGCGGCAGGTGATAGACGTAGTCGGTGTTGCCGGCTATGAGCGCCACCAAATCTCCGTGTTTTTGGGCCACCGCTGCGATTACCCCGGCCGCCATAACGGCGATATCACGCTTACATTCACCGCTTGGCGCCGTGGCAGCCATTGACCGGCCGGTATCAACAACCAGCATAATGTTATGTTTGCGGATGGCGACATAGCGCTTTATGCGTACCTGGCCGCTGCGGGCTGTTGCCCGCCATTCTATATCCTTAACATCATCACCCGGTATGTATTCGCGCAGGTCGTCAAAATCCATGCTCCGGCCCTTGAAAACCGATGTATACTCGCCCTCAAGCGCGCTTCGAGTCCGACGGTACGCGCTGATGGACATTTTTCGGCGGATTTTGACAAGTAAGCTTCCCACGGATGCTTTCGCTTTAGGGTGCCAGTACAGCCGCGAAGATGGCGTCTATAACCGCTTCTTGGTGCACATTATCCGCAATTGCTTCAAAGTTAAGAATAATGCGATGCCTGAGCGCACTATAACGCATCATCTTGACATCATCCGGCGTGACGTAGTCGCGCCCGTTCATAAGTGCTAAGGCACGGGCCACTTGCTGCAAAGTTATGCTACCGCGCGGGCTGGCGCCGTATTCGACGTATCGCGCCAATTCCGGGTCAATTACTCTGCCCGGGTAACGTGTAGCCGTAATTAAGTTGACTATGTACTTCTTGACCTCGGCATCGACATAGACCTTCTTGACTTGCTGCTGCAGGTAGAGAATTTCTTTAACGTCGATTGCCTGTGATTCCTCAATCTTGGTATCAAAGACACCGGCTTCGATACGATTCAATATTTCTACTTCTTCGTCTGGAGTCGGATAAGCTAGTATCTCTTTAAGTAAGAAGCGGTCCAACTGGGCCTCGGGTAGCTCATAGGTGCCCTCCTGCTCGATGGGGTTCTGGGTAGCCAACACCACGAACGGTTGCGGCAGTTTGTACATTTTACCCCCAATGGTTGTCTGTCGTTCCTGCATCGCTTCAAGCATGGCGCTCTGGGTCTTGGCGCTTGAACGGTTAATCTCGTCCAGAAGCACAAAGTTGGCATGCACCGGTCCGAGCTGGGTTTCGAACGTTCCTTTGGAATAGTTATAGATCTGAGTGCCAATAATATCGCTCGGCAAGAGGTCTGGCGTGCACTGAATGCGGTGGAAGGTTGCCTTAACGGCATCAGCTAAAGTTTGAGCGCCGGTAGTTTTAGCAAGTCCTGGCACGCTCTCCAGCAATACGTGGCCATTAGCAAAAAGTGCCACCATCAGGTTTAAAAGCAGGCTTTCCTGCCCTACCACCTTGGTCCGAAACAGCTTGGAAATATCGCCAATAAGACTCGTCGCCCGCTCCAAATCAGCGTCAGAAATTACCGGATTCGGCGGTTTGAAGACAGCATCGTTAACATCGCGGGATGCTGGTTGAAGTCCTGGCGAAGACCAGTTAGGCAGATTGAGGTTGGCGGGTTGTTTGGCGGGCGGCATGCAATCTCCTTATACTTCAGGTTCATTGCCAATAAGAGGCGATGTGTTGCGTTAGCGTATGTTTTTGCTCTGGCGTATAACTGTCAGCATGTTCAAAGTAATGATTGTCTTCAAAAACAATACCACTCAGGATATCTAAAATATCGGTCTTGATGGCACTGATACGAACCAATTGTGCAACCTCTGGTGTAACATTGCCAGCCACTGCCGAAAGGCTTTTGGGCGACAGGTCTTTGATTAATTGTTGGGCTACTACTAATGGCAACGGGCTGGTGATGATATCGCCCGCCAGAATGACGTCGCGCCCGTCCATAAGATGCTTGTCAAGTGTTATGCCATAGCTAGCTGTTCGTGAATTGATTGTCTCCATGGCTACTGGCTTCTGTTTTTGTATGATGGCTGCCATTTCAGGTGATATTTCGGTCTTGGCCTCTGAAGCGTCAGGATACGGGCAAAACGCTCCATCTTGATCAAACGCGCCGAGCGGCCTAAGTGTGTCCGGGGAATAAACGGGTACAAAAATAAGCGGGTATACCCAGGCATGTAACCGTCTGGCTATGGTCAAGCATGTCAGCAGTGAACTTTCTTGCAGACATAGAATTACCGCGCCTTTGCCACGAAGCTTCTGGAGTCTATCTGCGAGTGTATTGCCAAGGGCCATCCTGTCAATGAAGTTCATGCCTGCTCTCCTGTATGCGTTCCCTTTATGTAATCATTATGCCAAAGGATAACCGTTATTACAATTGCAAAACCAGATGTAGCCGTAGTGATTGTGTCTAACTGTGGATGGCGTAACTGCTCCAAGAATTTAATCGAGTAAAGTGAATACCCTAGTTGCGCCGATCTTTGGCAATAGTGATAGTCGCATGAAGCCGGACAAGTATATTATTAGTTAAAGCGTTATTTTTGGACAGTAAAGGTGACGCTTGGTCCGACATCAAACGATTCGATAGGTGCTATGATGCGGTATGTGCCGGCTGTGTCGAACAAATTTGGCCAGTAATTGTAATTAATCTTCAGGCTGGTATTGGCAGCAATCTTGTAGTCATGGGGTTCGCCGATACACTTAGATGCATTGGTTGTGGCTACAATATTGACCCATGTAGTTCCAACCTGACGGTACACCATGAGCGGTTCGCTCGGACAGCGGTTTACGACATATACGTTTTGCTTTGAGGCATTTGACAGGGTTAGGGCGACATCTTGGCCGATGGTATAGGTATTGTGATCGGAAGCCATACTGATACCAATAGCGACCGAAGATGACTGCGCAAACAAATTGCGGGTCGGGGAATAGCCCATAACTCCGAATACCAGAACGACTATAACTGGTAGCGTGTATTTGGTAATCCTAACTTTAGTTGCGTATGTCATGTCTGCTTATGTTTCAGTGTCTTGGCTCGGCGTAGACGGGAAACAATTCCAAGTAATATGATACCACCGCTAGTCCACCAGATGACTCGGAGCGCACCATATTTGATATCAGTACCGAGGTACAGGCCGTGCAGAAAAACCAGCACCACTAGTAGATAACTGGCGTAATGAAGGGTACGCCATAGAACTGGCTTTTTATCCATGATGAAAAGGGAGGTAATGATAATAAGTGCGGCAGTATAAAATGCGAATACTCCGAGGGCAATGTAAAGCGAGCCAACGTGCCTGCCCCATATAGTTACCGGCGTGTAGTGCGACAGGAACGGCACGAGTAACTGTAAGATGCCGAAGTGCACATATTTATCGAAGAGGAGTGAAAAAACGTGCACCAAGATGCTTACACCCAGGGCAATGGCGAGCGCACGATGGATTGACCAAGCCGCCAGCGGTTCTACTAGGTGGTAGGTTAGGCCGGTAATTTGTCCGATGCCGGATAACGTGAGTAACACGAGCAAACCGACAGCCACCAGGCCGGCCGCGCGCGAAACATACCAGGGCCAGGACGATTTAGCTTTGGTTTCGAGCTGTTGGCGGACAGAGACTTGTCCGGTGGACGAAGCAGTAACAGTTAGTATCGGCACGGTCGACAGAGGCGTGGCATGTGTCAAGGCGGGCTGTATGACAGTCAAACCACTTAGGCTGATGGATGAAATGAGGAGGCTAAGGAGAACTTTTTTCATATTGCTTATAGTTTACATTACTGCCTTATGCAGATCTATCAACGTTTCTTGAATGCATACGATTGTTATGAGCTGGCCGATGAATATCTATAGCACCCCACGCCGTCAATTTCTTTGAACTATCTTGCAACAAGCCTCCCAGTCCGCCGCGTGCTTGTGTATAAGCCTTTACTTCTTTAGGTGCAAGTAGGATAGCGCACTTTGCCAGAACGTCGGCCAACAAACAGGTTTGCGCATAGATACTGGCCGTGACAGTACTGGTTGCTGCTGGCTGGCCAGTACGCGGATCAATGATGTGGTGCCAGGCTTTACCCTTTATGCCCCTGCGGCGGAGAACCGATGATGTAGCGACCGCGTATCGACTATCGCCCCTTGCTATAACTTGCCCTGCTGAGCCGCCGCGAGTGCCAACAGTATCCTCAATTTCAATGATCCAAGGATCACCGTTCTCGTCTAGACCGCTTGCCGCCACGTCTCCACCGAGAGAAAACCAGTAGCCCTGGATTGCAGAAAACGTGTCAGTAATGTCAGCTAAAAGGTCGGCGGCGTAGCCTTTGCCCGATCCGCCAAGGTCAATGGCGGAGCCGTAAGGGATTCGAGCCCAGTTATTACCGACTTCGAGCAGTTTGGCTGGGGCAACACTTCTATTGGAATAATTATCGACCACATCCTTGCTGTGGGCGGCTACCATAGACTGTACGTAGCCGGCTCGCTGAAGCGCCGGCAGTATAAACGGGTTATATAAGCCGTCACTTTGGACGGCTAGCTCACGGCTGGCGGACAGGATATCGCGAAACTCAGGACTGATGGACTGCTTAACACCGGCAGCACGGTTAAACTGCGATAACTCACTAGCCGGCAGAAAACGGCTAAAGCGTTTTTCGAACAAGAAAAGTTCTAGCCAGAGAGTACGGAACAGCTTGTTAACTTCGGCACGGCTGGCATCTGTGATAAGTGTTAACGTAGCTGAACTGCCCAGTACGATACGAGTCTGATAATGTCTTAGCATGGGTTAGAGGGCGTACTAACGCAAGCAGGCGCTACATTTATGGTGACAGATTTAGAGCTTGATCCGGCACTATTCGAACAAGTAAGAGAATAGGTGGTAGTAGAGGTTGGACTAACTGACCGGCTGCCGCTGGTAGCGAATGAACCAGACCAGCCGCCTGATCCGCTACAAGAGACGGGCGATGTGGCATTAGAGTTAACACTCCAGCTGAGTGTGGTGCTTTTGCCGCTCGTGATGCTTGTAGACGACGCGCTCAGGCTGAGACTTGGAGGAACCGGCGCCGGGCTTGGTGAGGGTGTAGGAGTTGGCGAAGGTGTTGGCGTGGGATTTGGAGTTGGCGAGGGTGTTGGCGTAGGACTTGGGGATGGGTTGGTGCCGCTGCTGCCTCCAGAGGAAGAGGAACTGCCGGAACTTTTGCCACTTCCGCTGCCTGTATTTCCGCTGCTTGTTTGCTGCGATCCGGTAGTAGTCGTGTTGGTTTGTCCTGATGATCCATTGCCGGACTGAAGTGTAGAGATAGTCTGGTTGATGGTGTCTTGACGTGAGCCACCGAGGCCCGGAATGGTTTGATTTTGGCCCGGTAATGAGAGTGCTGAGCTTGGAGTGACGCTCGCGGTATCGCGAACCAAAATAGTACCAGTGCCCAAAAGCAAACTAAGGGCGGTCAAAGCATAGACCTGTAGTGGAAAGTTGTGGCGAAGCGACCGGGGGCTACTTTGCCCCTGGCTAAAGGCCTCTGTAATGATAGTGTCGGGTGCGACACCCAGCGACAACAAAGATTTGGTAACGGCATGCATGAAGCCGGGCGGTCCGCAGATAAAATGGGTGCACTGGGTGTTGCGGAGCAGTACCTTATCGAGCAGCGTGCTGTCAATTTGCCCGTGTACAACATTTTGCCCGTTCAATCGGTCGGTTGGCCCGGGGCCCATCGTAAAGACCATATTAAAATTCGGGTTTACTTTTTCTATTTCCAGCAGTTCATTCAGGAACGGGATGTCATTCTGGTCCCTGCAACTATATAACAACAAAATAGGGTTTGGTAACTGCAGCCTGGCCGCATAGCGGAGCATACTAATAAACGGCGTCACGCCGATACCACCGGCTATCATGAGGGCAGATTTGTCACGCTCAGCGTTAAAGACAAAATTACCAAAGGGTCCTTCTACGATAACTTTGGCTCCAGGCACGAGAGCTTCGACGGCTGTTTTGGTAAAATCACCGTGTACTCGGATACCAAACTGCAGGTAACCTTGGTCGGTTGGGGAGCTTGTGACGGAAAAACAACGGGCCGGCGTGGGACGGCCATTCACCCTAAAACTAATAGCCACATATTGACCGGGTTCATATGGCAGCGATCGCCGCTGCTTGGTATTGTGCAGTACCAGTACCAGCGTTGAAGCGGTTGTCATCTGACTGGAGGCGACGGTGTATTGATGTATTTGACTCATAAAATAGCGTTATCGGTTTCATCTTATTTTACGCGTAACTATTCCTCAAACACAAGGTAAATGATATAGCAGCTACGGCAACAAAACTTTCAGTCTATAAATCAGTATAAGTTATTAATAATCTTTGAAGTCTAAAATGTACTATAGTACTGGGTTTTGGTTGATTGGCAGATTGATTGTAATGAACTATCGAGTGACTGGCAGAGATCATTAGCCTGCGTGTCGCTGTGGTAGTACGATATAAAATCTTTTACAGCCCCAATGATGCAGTTAGATTGAGCATCCTGATTTGACCCCAACATACAAGTAGCCTTTGTCTTGTCTACATCGCTACTACTGTTTCCGGAAGCGTCCCGGCCTAAACTTTGGTAACATACATCAACATAGTTCGACTCAACATTGCTGCACTCTGTAAAGACTTGCGTGAAGTCATAATTTACTAAGCGCAAGGCATGTGAAGTCTGCATAAGGTAGCATTGGTATTTGTACTGCTCATCAACGGCCGTACAAGGATACATGGGCTGGTCGGCTTTCAGATAGTCGGTATGATGATCGGGGTTTACCTCATCCATCTCGTTTTCCATAAAAACACCACCATAACAGGATTGACTTTCCCAGCTGTCAGTTAATAGATCACAAGTTTTGAGCGATTTAAACAGATCGCTGTTGTATACGTCCATAATGCCGTGGCCAAGCCCATGGACGCAGTTGTAATGATAGAAAGAATATGGTTTTTGAGCTTTGATACTGGCGCAGATAGTTGGTAGTTTGGCCGGTAAATTGGCAGCACCAATTTTTGTCACGATTGATTCCATGACGCCATGATAGTAGCCTGACCAGCAGAAATTATCACCTTGGCTGTAGGCCTCATCGACATCATTGACTTTATCTGCCTCTGTGCGGCCGATAACATGTGCTAACTGGTGGCAGTCGGCGCGAACGCTGGCATTAGTAGCGTAAGCGGCCTTGAGTTTTTTGAAAGTAGCGGCAACCCCAACATTTTGGACGGATGTTTTATATTCTTGATCCAGGCAAAGTATAGAGTTTTTATCACCGTTACAGGCATAGTTAAACGTGCTTGCCACGGTAACTTTTTTTGCTTGCGGGCGGATATTAAGAAATACGACTATTCCTATTATTACAACGCAGATTAACATGAATACCGCTGTAATACGTTTGTGAGATTTTATGAACCTAGTATTTGCACGCACAATATATAGTATATCTATCAATGCAATAAATTGAATTTAATTCCACAGATCTACTTGTCGCCTCTAAAAATCCATTGGACACCGTATTTGTCATAAAACTGCCCAAGTATTCCAAACGGCATGTCATGCAACTCTTGTAATCTTTTGTTGTTGTCGCCATCCCTCAATTTGTCAAAAATAGTCTTTAGCTCATCATAAGTCTTCCCGGTAACGAATATGGCGTATGTATTCCCTTGTTTTGGTTCAAATTCAGGCGAAGCCATCCAATCGGTAGCAGATATATCAATATTGCCGCTTTTAAGACGAGCATTGATTATCCGATCGTGCTTTTCTGGTGGAAACTGATCTTTCATGGGCGTGTCGCCAAGTTTGGTCAACGTTAACTCGCCACCTATACACTGGTGGTAAAACGTCATAGCTTCGGCACAGTTACCGTCAAATAACAAAAAAGGCGTGCTACGTAGCATGTAAACATAATACCAAATCCAGTAAATCAGAAGGCGCGCCGTTTATGGTGGGTGCCCACTTTCTATGAAGTTAGAATAATACTAGTTGCCAGGTCTATAATAAGCTCATGATTAAAAAATACCCGTACTGGATTTATGTGGTTGGTGTTTTTGTTGCCTGGGCAATAGTGTTGCTGGTAGTGCGGAATTTTATCAGTACTAGCAGATTCCATAATGTACTAATTTTCTGTTGCGGTTTTTTGCTTGGCGTCCTAGCCGCGAGTATTGCACGAAAAGTTTACAAATAGTCAAAATGGGAAGAAACGCCGCTCTAATACTTTATGTCGCACTCATGGTAGCAATTATAGTCGCCATGGATTTTCTATTCTTCAGACACCGATTCACTGAGCGGTTACTAGCAAATATGGCGATTGTGGTGGTGTTTACTACGTTTTATTTAACATTTCTGAGCAGTAAATAAAACATTCGATACTGTTTATGCTTGCAAGGGTAGCTTAGCCCAGAACTACTACTATATTTTCCAGTCTTTGGCGGCGATCAATCCGCCGGCGTCGATGCCGATCACTGGTTCGTCACCTACAACCCAAGCATCGTGACCGGCTGGGATGTCAGCCACATCTCCTGGGCTAATCTCCATTTCGGTACCATCGTCCATGACAACTTTTAGCCGACCAGATATTACGGATAGCAAGTGGTGTATCTGGCAGGTTTTTGTATCAGCTGTTGATTTAATATGCTCTGACCACTTCCAGCCAGGTTCAAACGTACTACGCGCAATAGTACCCCCATCAACATTTACAATTTCAATCTTTGTTTTGGGAGGAGCCATAGTTTTATCTGGTGTGTTGTAGCTTTTCTTTTGCATAGTTACCTCAATAATTATCTCGCCCTAGTATAACTCAAATTAACTATCAGTTTTATCCTATATCTATTGACTGGTCATTATCTCCGAAGCTAAAACTGTTTTTGTATAATCTTAGACCTCAAATAATTTTGCTGAATTATTGTAAGCAGACGGTCAGAAAGCTTTTGGTGTTGTGATTAATTCTAAAAAGAGAAACTGCTCTTGTGTTTAGAAGCAGTTTTCTTGCTATATTCAAGATATGCCCGAACTTTTAGTCAACAAACCGCCAATACATGCTGGCCCAATTATTGTAGACAGCTGGTATCACGCCCAAATGGATCTTGAAGAGGAGCATATTACGTACTCTACATTTGTAATTGAGGCGCTGAGTCATGAAATATCACAAGGAAAAGCGACCCGAGCTATGACACTAGCTGTTAGTGGACTCATAGCGCACCTTAAGCTTGGTATCCTGCCCCCATACGATTCTATAGAAGGACAAAACCCATGGGGACCTTATGATGCCAGTAATTATTATATAAACCCCCATGGTTACGCCGAACATGCTGACGTCATTCAAGATTATGCCAGCACCCAAACAGAAGATGAGCAAATATTAGACGTCTTGAGCTTGGTTCGACAAGAGGCCGAAGAAACGGTACGGCTTGACAAAGACAGAGTACCCATTAGAAAGCTTCCTGATGCGTTCTATACACCACAGTATCCTATTCGTCACATGAAGTCAGGAAGAATATTGTCTGTTGAGGATTTCCGGTTAGGTGGTCTTGCCATCCAAACATCACCAGCCAAGGCGGCCCAAGTGTTTGATGCCATTATTGATCAATTGGGGGATGAGGAAGCCCGCGAACAAATAAGATCGCTTGATGTCATGGTAAACCCCCGCACTAGAGTAGATATACGCGGGACGCTTTTTGTTAAAACCCAAGCGGTGGTGGATTTTCTTGTAACATTTGGTGACCTTCCAAAAGAAGAGCGAAAAAGGTTTAACGTTCTTGCCCTAAAGCTATTAAGAAATATCATTAATGATGAAGAGCGAAACAGCTGAAGCCACTTGAGCGATGTCTTTTTACAACAACTTAACGGTGGTAACAACTATAACCATTATGAATAGCTAATCATAACGTGTATTTTATAGTATATTCATGACCACGACAGAAACTCATGTACTAGCTGAACAGGACCGAACAGAACTCATCAATAGCCTAACTCAAGCATCCCAAGAAATGCTTACCTTGCTTAGTGAAACGCAAGTGGTTTTGGGCCGGCTGGCTTGCCAACCAACCACACAAGAGACTTTAGACTTTGTGGGTGAAGTCAGCGACGTAATAGATGGCTGCCTAGATGAGGTCATCGGAGGCATTGGCGCAGTAAATACAGTCATTGACACAATCAATACTAATATCCCCGTTCCAGTTCCTGTACCCGAGCCAGAAGAACTGCCTATCGATCACCCACCAGCCGAATCCAACGATGAGTCTGCGCCCCTATTTGACTACGAGCCAGAAACAGAGCCCGAAATACCATACGAAGAATACGTACTTGATGCTCTGGCAAACATAGCCTTCAGGCATGGTTATAAAGCAGGCCAAGAAGTAGAAGTTCGAGTAGGTAATTTAGTAATGACAATGTATGAACGTCGTCTGGACCCGCAAGAGTTCGATGATTTTATGGCTTGGCTACGGGACTGGGATGAAGTTATTGCTATGGGCGATGAGGGATATATTATTAGAGCACCAGAAAGAGTAAACGATCTAGAGCTGGCCTTCGCACAAGAAAATCAAGCTCTGGCTCTAGAGGTAGAAGATCTTATCCGTGGTGAGGCAGAATTTCGCGGTATTGCGGTCGGAGGAAAAATCGACGTTAAGGTCGGCTGGTTAGTTAATCGTATTAGTGGCGAAGATGAACTAAGTAAGGATGACTTTCATAATCTTATGCAGCGTCTCAGAAGACTAAAGATTGTAGAAGGTCTGGCAAATAATATAGTAACGGTTACGGTGCCAGCCGAACGGCGTACAGTCGAAATCATTGATCCAAGCATTCTTGATAACTTTCTTGAAAATCTTCCGCCCAACGAACATATCCCAGGTGGACCAACCCGTTTACACATCAATCAAATTGCCAAAGCAATCTTCGGCCGGGCAACAAAAGACGCTATTGGCCAGATAAATCAGCTATTACTTAACCATCCACGAGTAACCAAAATTTCTAAAGCTATGTTTGATATAGAACCGGCTAAGCCCGATGCCTTACCATCGCAACCTAAAGCAATTAGGCCGCCCGCTCAACATACTGGAAAAGATCAAGGCACCATTGAAGCTGCCAATGATGGTGAAATTTTTGACGACCAATTTATAGATAGCTTAATTGCGTTTGCTAGAGAAGGAGGACAGATAAAATTATTTGAAGCTCGTAACAACTGTGAAGCTATACATGCACTATCCGACCAAGATTATAAAAGATTTAAGACTCAATTTGGTTCTATTCGTCAGAGAATGATGGAAAGATTGCAACAACAAGAAGGTGTAGAGGCTCGTTGGAACCAAGGTGGTCAGAGAAAAGGTAGTTGGTATCAATTTGTAATCGAATAGCTGATATAAAGGCCAACAATTAAATAACTCCTGGCTGGGGTTAATGGACCTATTCCAAACTTTTGAAGAGCTAGACACTGAAGAAGATAAGTTCACAGATATAAAAGAAATTTTACATTTGTTTGACGAAGCAGTTACTTAATCTTAGCTACTTTGCGTTCTTCTTCGACTCTATCACTCAAATATACTTTCATAAGTGATTGATAGGGTACATCTTTTTCATTAGCGAGACTCTTAATCCGAGCCAATAAAGGAGAGGGTAATCTTAGTGAGATAGATTCTGTTGAAGATTTAAGATTTGGAAATACTGTTTTCTGAGCTCGTGACCAATCTACATAGTCAGTGGAATCATGAGTGTCCCAAAATATTGCCTCTTCTTGCAGGCTATTAAACTTAGGAATTTGCTTCAAGTTTTTCATATGCTGCCTCCTCTTTTTTGCTCATATCTCTTACTGATATTATTCTAATTTTCTTATCTCGTATAGTGAATGCTGCAAACAAACTCCTATTAGCCTTAGTTTTCCCTAATGCTTGGAAACGTTTCTCCTGAAACGTCGAGTGCTTACTATCCTCTGCAACGGTAAAAGGTTCATTCGCGAACAGTTCTTCGGCTTCTGAAATAGTGACTTTATGTTTTACGAGATTTTTATTGAGATTACCCTGATCCCATAGAAAAGTAATTGGTTTCGGGAGTATTCTCATGCAATAAGTATATTGCTATAATATACGCTTGTCAATGGTTAGACTTATTGGCTGGGACAGTCCCCCGTAGGTGGAACCAAATTTGCCCAGCTTTAATATCTATGTATCAAAAATTAATTGAGCTGGAGCATAGGTTTGGAGATGTTGTCAGTGAAGACTAATTATTTTTTGCTATGCGATGAAAAAAAGCTTGTGAGTTTCAAGAGATCGTATATGGCTGCAAGTGTGAACACAATCTGTAAAATGATAAAAATTGCATCCCTAAGATTTATGCTATATGCCTCTAAGCACACACCACCTATGATATACAAAATATCTTGCCTTTTACGATCTTTAGTAATAATCCCGACCGAAATTAGGAGTAGGCCTATGGCACCAATAATCTTAAACATACTTACTAAGCATTATAACAAAAGAAGTATCGTAAAACGTGTTCCAGAAAATATTTTGACTGAATATTTCTCATCTGGGAAAAAGGTTCAAAAATCACTGGCTGGGGAAACGGGATTCGAACCTTCCATAATATATTACCATCGGATTTAACGGCTCGCTCTATAATAGCTTACAATCCACCCCTGTCAAAGCCATTCTTATTCTAGCTTATCAGGATAGACCCGTTGCTAACTCTGGTTCCAACGGATGCCAAACCTCTTGCAATCTAATGTAATCTCATATATACTATATAGTAGATTATGAACCATCTCAACAAGCGAATTCTACGGCTGCCACAGGCAAATTACCTACTCATCTCCCGTATTGACGAGCTGAAAGGGCGGTGGGTTGGAGGCCTAAATCTTAGCCCACAAATCCTGAGTAGATTAAAGCGTTCAGTATTGGCTTCCTCAACCGGTGCCTCTACTCGCATTGAAGGATCCAAATTAACTGACGCTGAGGTGGAGAGCTTGATGCGCGGATTGACCATGCAAAAAATGGCTGACCGTGATGCTCAGGAAGTGAGAGGCTATTATGAGGTTTTGCAAATGGTATTTGATAGCTATGCGGATATAACTTTTTCCGAAAGCAGCATACTCCATCTCCACAACCAGCTACTCAAGTACTCTGAGAAGGATGAGCGTCACAAAGGACACTATAAAAATCTTGAGAATAATGTCGAAATGAGAGATAAAAGTGGAGTCGTGTTAAGCGTTCTATTTGATACGACCCCAGCTTATCTAACTCCTAAGGAGACGCAGGAATTGATTACCTGGACACAGGATGCTTTGCAGGCCAAAGAAAACCACCCGTTGGTAGTTATTGCTGCATTTATCGTCGGTTTTCTGAAGATCCACCCCTTTTTGGATGGTAATGGCCGATTATCAAGGGTTCTGACTAACCTGCTCTTATTGCAGACAGGCTATGCTTATATGCCGTATGTATCTTACGAAAAGCTCGTTGAAGACACTAAAGGTGACTATTATGTGGCTCTGCGTAGAAGCCAGACGACGTTTAATACTGAATCGGAGTCAATCGCACCTTGGGTTCAGTATTTCTTGGACGTCTCATTAGAACAAGCCGAGCATGCAATGAAGTTGCTCACGGCTGAAGATATTGAAACATTGTTGTCGCCTCAGCAACTCAAGGTCTGGGGTTATCTCGGAGAAGTAGAACAAGCAACACCGGGTAAGATTGCTGATCAGACTGGTGTGGCGCGCCCTACGGTCTCGCAAGCTCTGAGTAGACTAATGGAAATGAATAGGATTGAGCGGATTGGTAGGGGCAGCACCACTAGGTACAGAAGGTTGTAGGATTTGTCATGCAAGCTGGTGATAAGATCAGACTTTATCGATCGCTGTTTCGTGGGCGAGATGACTTCATCCATTGTTATATTTGGTATCATAGTACCTTCACTCGGCGCGCCATAATAAAACCTTGTAACTTTAGCTTTAATGAGAGCAGTTATGCACATTGGACATGAAGCGGCATTTGAAATAAAAGCATAGTTACTTAAGTTATTTGTTCCTAGCTTTTCACCAGCAGCATATAAAAGATTTATCTCCGCATGTGCAGCAGCGTTCTGGGTTGAGTTCACGGTGTTTTTGGCTTCAAGGATGATAGTGCCATTTTCATCAGCCAATATTCCCGAAAAGGGGAGATTACCATCTTTTGCAGTTTCAGTAGCAAGCAACATGGCTCGTCGAACTAGCTCTTCTTGTTTTTCAATAGCTAACATTCATTAATCTTATCAAATAAAAAGAGTTCCGTAGAACTCTTTCATTGTGCTTGTGCTTATGGCTGGCGAGGAAGGATTCGAACCTTCGATCTCCTGCTCCAGAGGCAGGCGCCTTACCGCTTGGCCACTCGCCATTAAGCCATTAACAGGGGAGATTATAGCAGAGAAAGGAACAACTTGTTAGTAATCGACTATCAAGCATAAACATATTTGCAAAAATGAGCGTGAACAGAGATAATTAAAAGGTAAGCAAAATATAAAAAATGCACAAAAAATTACTGGCTTCGCTTTTATTGGTGGTCATAGGTATAAACCTTATGATTTGGCCGGCCAGGACCCAAGCAGCTACCGGGTTGGTCTACTTATCACCAAGCAGTGCGAGCGTGCAAAGCGGCAGTTCACAAACCCTGGCACTGCGCATTAACCCTGGCACGGCCATTGACGGCGTACAGGCTACAATCACTTACGATTCGTCAATGGTGCAAGAAACAGCTGTGGACACTGCCTCGTCAGACTTTGGCTCCGTCTTGCAGAAATCAATTAGTACCGGCACCATCGTACTGGCTCTAGGCAGCTTAGGTGGCACCATTAGCAGTGATGCTCTCGTTGCGAACGTGACTTTTAAGGCTCTGGCCAACGGCGGCGGCACCTCTATTCAGCTTAGTAATGTTAACGCTTCATACTCGGGGAGCTATACTAACCCTGGCTCTTCTGGTGCCAATCTTAGCTTTACGGCTGTTCCTAGTACGCCTGCGCCGGCCGCAGCCTCATCTACTGGCGCAACCACTAAAAAAGCTACCACTACCACAACGTCTTCAACGCCTGCGACTCCGGCTACAAGTACGCCTAGCCAAGCCGTGGCTACACCCAAAGCAGTGGCTACCGTCAATTTAGCAAGTGTACAGTATAGTCTGGCCAAAGTTACGGTCACTACCAACATACCGGTGCAAGCAGCCTTGCAATATGGCACCAGCAAAACCAAGCTCGACCAATCTACTGTCTTTACGGGACTGAGTACTACGAATAGTATCAGTTTGAACCCTTCCCAACTGATACCGGGCACCACTTATTATTATGATGTCATTACTAAGGATGCGGCCGGTAACATCACCACAAGTACTGTAAAAAGTTTTAAGACTAAGGGTTATACGTTTAAAGTGACTGTCTTGGACGGACACTATCATCCGGTGGCGGGTAAAACCGTCACGCTCCATTCTTCGCCAACCCAGGCCAAAACAAACAGTGCCGGAGTAGCCACCTTTAATGATGTTGCCCCAGGCTTGCATAATGTCACTTATCAGCTGGCAAAAAAGTCATATAACCACGATGTCTATGTTGAGAACAATGTTTCAACTAATGGGACCGTGCAGACAGCTGTTGTCCAAAGCGCGGCTGTAGTACTTACAAGCCTTTCGCAGCAATCAAACCAAACCCTTAAAACCGTTCTGCTGGTATTGATAATAATGATAATTTTGGCAGTCTTGTGCCTGCTTATTATTACTACTCCCCTCTGGAAAATTATAAAAGACAAGCTGAACATGCTTAGGCAGGTGGTGCCACATGTGCCGGGGCCAATCATCCGGCCATCTAGCCCAAGATAAGCAACTATTTATCTAACGGATAGCAAATAGCACTGGCAATGGTGCCTGGGGCTGCATCCCACGAAGGGCAATAATAGCCTGCTGATTTGGCTCTTGCTGCCGATGATGCTGGCACAGGTTTGCCGCCGGCAGAGAGTGTTTGACTTGGTTGAGGAGGTGTTAATTGCTTATTAATTTGAGTGTTATTGATGGCAGCTTTATGAACAGGGGTGGACTGATGCGAACGGCTTAAAGTTATAACGAGTGTGAATGGCGCTACTATTACAAGCAATAAAGCTGCTGCCAAGCATAATTTAGTTGAAGCTTTCATGGGCATTAGTTTATTCACTGCCGTATGTACTTGCTAGCAAACTAAAGTCCAGCAAATTAACAGTGCCGTCGTTGTTAATGTCGCTCCGCCCCAGTCCTGCGCCTGACTGTCCGTATTTGCTGGCTAGCAAACTGAAATCTAACAGGTTAATGTGGCCATCCTGATTTATATCAGCCTCCAAAAATGTGCCGACAGTACTATCGGTGCTAGCTGGTGATAGATTGCCCAGGGCATCCTGTGCAGTAACGTGATAGGTATAGCTTGTATTAGCGCTCAGGCCGCTATCGTTATAAGAGGTGGTATTTGAGGTTGCTATCTGCACGCCTCCACGGTAAATACGATAGGTGCTGATGGCCTGATTGCCGGTGCTGGCTGTCCAGCTGAGATGCGTGTGGCTCTGATCAACATCTGTAGCTGTTAGACCGGTTGGTTGCGTGGGTGGTGGCGAGAAGCCTCCCAAGCCGTTTGGTGCCCCCAGCCCGCTTGGAGTATCAAAACCAACCGCTGTCGTGCAGTGCTGTTGGCCGCCAAAGGTACAGCTGTTGCCACTGGTGATGTCATGAAAGTTAGCTGCCGTAAATGAACTATAGGGTATGGATGAGCTAGTGCTGCCGCTGGGAGTTCCACCCGTCAGAGCAAACATAGATGCAATCAATGGTGCAGACAAAGATGTCCCGCCGTACAAAAACCAGGACGTGCCAATGCTGATTGCGGCGCCGGTATTCGGGTTGGCATCGGCAGACACATCACCAAAAGCCCGTTTGCTTCCGCAACCATTGGTTGACCACTCTGTTAGCGAGGTTTGCCAAGAAGGTGCAGAATAATTGGTAGCGCAGCCGCCTCCTGTACCATTGCCACCGCTATAAGCCCATAATGTTTCACTGGACCAGGTGTTATCAAGATTTATATTTAGGGATGTGCCAGAGGCGGCTACAACTTGCGGTATGTCTGCTGGCCAGCCTTGACCATTACTCTGCGATCCCGAGTCGCCGGTAGATACTACAACTGCAATGCCGGGGTGAATATAGCTGGCGTCATCTACGGAAAAATCTGAACCGCCATAACTATTTGATATAGATGTAGGGTTAAATGAGGCCGCTGTTACTTCTGCGGCCGACAAATCATTGTCATTATTGGTATTAGCTTCTACCAACAGTATTTTGCAGGTTTGGCAGATAGTATGAGCCGTTTCAACATCCAAGGCGATTTCATCGTCCCATCCCTGCGAGGTAGGCAGTGGTGAGGTGGCACCAGACTGATTGACGATGTTTAAACAGCCGTTAGCAGCCGTACAGGCCGGAATATTGTAGTGCTGATCATACGTCTGCAATGAACTTTCGACCGTTGCCCCGCCGGTCGTCAAATTGCCGGCATCGACTATGGCAATGGTCTGTGGGCCAAATGTTCCCGGTGTGCTGCAAGAAGTCGCCACAGATCCGCCGGGAGTACAGGGCAAATTGTAGGCGGTGTGAAATTCAACCGGTCCATAACCACCGCTCACTGCCGGTGTGGCTGCGAGTGGCGTACCATCATCGTTTGTAGCTTCATACGCTAAACACTTAGCATAGCCGATTTTTGGGCTGGCACAGAGCGATTTGGTTTTGTGTTGTTTCATATGTCGTGGCTGTTTTGCTGATGGTTGCGTTGTCTGCACACCCAGTACTGGGTCAATCGGCTTAGAAGATCTAGACCCCATTATTAACAGTCCGCCGACAGCAACAAATAACAGCAAAGCATACTTGCTTTTAGGCAGGTGTAGCAATTGAAGCTTTTTCTTCTTTTTGGCGTACATAGCGCGGATTTTGGTGTTAGGGCTTGCAAACTTGCAAACTCAACCTGTACTTATTATAGGCGTAAAATAAACCATAACCAAGTAAAGTTTTGGTATGTTATCATATACCGGACGGCAACAGTGCCATAGTAGCTTTCATTAACAATTTAACTAAATATAAAGAGTGCAGCGAGGGTTCTGGCCCAATGACCTGCCGACAACCTCCGACAGCCTGGTTTACCTTGAGCTTGTCGAAAGGTGCCACATCCAGTCCGCCACCATGCGGAAAAGATATTTACGTTATATCCTTTCTGCTTGCGGCTAGAAAGGATTTTTTATGTCCAACAAATTAACTTCCAGATTATTTACCAGCGAATCTGTTTGCGCTGGCCATCCGGACAAGATCTGCGACGCCATATCGGATGCCATTGTTGACGCCGCCTTGGCCCAGGATCCGCACTCGCACTGTGGTATTGAGGTCGTCGCCGGTGCTAATCAGATCTGTTTGTTTGGCGAGATCAAAACCACTGCCAAGCTTGACTACGAAGCGATTGTAAAGGGCAAAGTAAAAGAGCTTGGTTACACAGTGCCGGCCTGGGGCTTTTCTGGCGAATCAACTTTTAGTAATGATATTCACGAGCAGTCGCCGGATATTGCTCTGGGTGTTGATCGGGATGGCGCTGGCGACCAGGGAATGATGTTCGGCTATGCCTGCCAGGAAACACCAGAGCTCATGCCGCTACCGATTGCACTGGCTCATTCGCTAACGCGCCGGATAGATGAAGTCCGACAGATCGGTACACTCAAGTGGCTTAGACCGGATGGAAAATCTCAAGTTACTGTGCGCTATGAAGATGACAAACCGGTAGCTATGGAAAAGCTGGTGGCGGCTGTGGCCCATAGTGAGGATGCGCCGGCCGAAAAGGTTCGAGCTGATGTGATTGAACATATCTTCAAACCAGTACTCAAAAAGTATGGTTTCGCGCTGCCAGCAGATAAAGATATTGTGGTTAACGGTACGGGACTGTGGCACATTCCTGGTCCGGAGAGTGACGCCGGACTGACCGGACGCAAAATTGTGGTTGATGGTTATGGCGGTTACGCCCGGGTTGGCGGTGGTGCGTTTAGCGGCAAGGATCCCAGCAAAGTAGATCGTTCGGGTGCCTATGCGGCTCGTTACATTGCCAAAAACATTGTAGCCGCCGGTCTTGCCAGCCGTTGTGAGGTTGGATTGGCCTACGTTATTGGCCAACAAAAGCCTCTAATGCAGACCATCGAGACCTTTGGTACGGCAACTGTCAGTGATGCCAAGCTACATGCCTTTAAAGATAAGCTACTGGACACCAGCGTGAGGGGAATCATCGATACGCTTGATTTGGCCAGACCAATCTACGGCCAAACCGCCGCGTACGGCCACTTCGGCAAGCCCGAACTCCCTTGGGAACAGATCGCTCAATAAAATCTAACTCCTGTTGAGGGTGCGGAGGCAGATAACACCTACGGGAATGGGGAGCCAGAAGGTCATGAAGCGGTATATGAGAGTGGCGGCTACAGCTGCTGGAACGGGTACGCCAGTGGAGGCTAAGCCTACTGCCAGGACGGCCTCGGTTGCACCAAGTCCGCCAGGTGTCGGTACAACATTACTAACCAGCGATGCAGTGGTGTAGAGCACAAAAACGTCCACCAGGGCAATTGAGGCATGTACTGCTTTGACAGATACCAGCAAGGCAATAGCTGCCGTTAGGCTAATGGCAATTGAGCCGGCAATGAGCAGGGCTATTTGGCGTAGGTTATGTAGCGCTTTGAGTCCATGTATAGTTTCCTTGGCTAGACTTTTAACTTTTTTCTGAAAGGCCGGCAGGGCCAGAAAGCCCACCACCAAGCCTAAAACCGCAGCACCAACTAGCCATTTATTGTGTGATAGATCGTGGTAGTTGTGCACCAGGTGCGAGATAGTCACTGGTGATATTAAGGCCACAATGCTTACGGTTGTAACGACTCCAAAAATGATTGGCAAAATGGCGATGGCAATGGCTTCGGCTTGCCGTCTGCCTAAATCCTGATAATATTGGGCAGTCAGGCCAATGCTACCAACGCTAAAGGGCAAAAAGTGGTTTAAAACCGAACCGGCAAATTGTATAAGGGTCAGGGTGTAGTTACTGCCAATAAAGTTGCCGGCGGCGAACTGGGTAAAGGTGGCGGCCACAAAAGTCAGGCCGCTCATAACAACTCCGATAAGCAAATAAAACGGTGAAGCATGACGCACAGCTGTCAGGGTTTTGCTGAACTCACCGAGTTGCGGTAGTAAGAAATAGATGCCTACCAGGGCCATCAGCAAAAATAGAATGTGTAGGGGCTTGATGGAGGGGGTGACTGTTTGGTGCGGGCGGTTAGTTTTTTGTTTGGCCATCTTTTGCATAATACCAGAAATAGCAATGCTAAGGCATAATTCCTATGCTTTATCAGAGATCTCTCATGGTATGAGGGTATGATATAGGGATGTATAGCTCTTGCGCTTTTTGCTATAATGAAAACGATCAGATTAAAATAAAAACATGCAAAAGACCACGCTTAAACGTAAACTAACCGCCACCGGCGTTGCTCTGGTGGCAGGCATTTTATATTGCTCGTGGCCGCTGGAATATATCGTCAATCCAACCGTCACCAGCCATCACGGCTTGGCAAGTGAGCTTGGTGCACCCGGCCAACCATACTGGTGGCTATTTAATATGTTAGACATCATAGCCAGCCTTTTAATTATTAGTGTAGCTTTTATGCTCTGGCGGACGGTTCGCATCAAAAAAAGCTGGTTCAAGATCGCTATTCTTAGTTACGCCTTATTCGCGGTGCTCACAATTGTTGACGCCCTTATGCCACTACATTGCCTGCCCTCAACCGGCCAATGTGGTCCGCTGATTGACGATCCTCTGATTATTGCCCACGGCGCTGCCAGTATTGGCGCCGGTTTTGTATTGTTCATTAGTACCTTGGCTGTCTGGCGGCTCTACCAGATCAAACAACTCAAAAGACTTAAACCACTGATATATGGCGTACTCGTTGGCTGGGCAATATTTGGCGTCAGCTCACTAGTACTTTTGTTTGTCAAAGGGCCGGGCTACCTAGCTCAACATTACTTTATAACTTTTTGCAGCCTCTGGATTGCCCTGGTACCCATCGTGATACTAAAGGCTCACACCAAACCCAATTTCAACTTCGCCCTCGCACGCTCCAAAAGGTAGTTATCAATGCTCAATGTACAATGCTCATTGCTCAATGAATGGTCAATATGATCAATGCATTAAATAATTTGAATCATTGCTGCATTCATTGACCATTGACACTTGAGCATTGAACATTTTGAAGTCCTAAAACAATTTTAGGTCTTTTAATTCATCGGGCAAAAAGCCCTGGCTGTGCTTAAAACCGGCCTGCCATTTATAGTTCTTGCCATAGCCCAGGTTTTTCATAAGTTTGGTGGGGGCATTGCGCAGATGAATGGGCACTGCTAGGTCCGGATAGTCACGGGCAGCCGCTTGGGCCCGGCTCATGGCCTCGGCCACTACGCGCGATTTTTGGCATTTGGCCAATACGGTTGCACAGTGGAACAGATTGTACTGGCACTCCGGCATACCAATGCGCTCCACCGCTTGAAAGGTAGCAACGGCCAGGTTAAGTGCCGGACTGGCGGCAATGCCAACGTCCTCACTGGCAAAAATTACCATTCGCCTGGCAATAAACTTGGGATCTTCGCCGGCCCGCAGCATCCGGGCCATGTAATACAGGGCGGCGTTGGCGTCACTACCGCGCATAGATTTTATAAAGGCACTGATGATGTTGTAGTGGTTTTCGCCGGCCTTATCATAACCAGGCACCCGGCGCTGGGCGGCAGTCTCAATAACCTGTGGAGTAATAACACCACCAGTTAATTGCAGGGCTAACTCCAGATTCCCCAGGGCAATGCGGGCGTCACCGCCGGATAGTTCGGCCAATAACTCAATACTCTTAGCAGGTAAGCGTCTGGCGGTAATTTTTTCGGCTTTCATGGCCGATTTTATAATCTTAACTATATCTGCCTTGCCAAGCGGCTCCAGTACCAGCACTCGGCTGCGGCTGAGCAGGGGATTAATGACCTCAAAGCTGGGATTCTCGGTGGTAGCGCCTATCAGTACAATCGTACCGGCCTCGACATGGGGCAGGAAGGCGTCCTGTTGAGCTTTGTTAAATCTATGGATTTCGTCGACGAATAAAATAGTCTGCTGGCCTAGCCGCTGGTTCTGGGTAGCCTGCTCAATAACTTTGACCACATCTGCCTTGCCGGATGTAACCGCGCTTAACTCTACAAACTCGGCACCGGTCTCTCTGGCAATAATGCGCGCCAAGGTGGTTTTGCCGCTGCCTGGCGGTCCCCATAAAATAAGGCTGACGGGTTGGCGTTTGGCCAGCATCTCGCCAATAATCTTGCCCTCGCCTACCAGATGTTCCTGGCCCACAACTTGACTCAGTTTTTGCGGCCGCGACCGCTCCGCCAAAGGTCTCTGCTCCATAGCTATCAGTATATCGCAGCCGGCACTAGGTTAGTTAGCAGAAATAAGATCAAGCGACCGGTTAATAGATAAAACAGCCAACTGCCTCCAGTGGTCTCTGACCTCATACGTAATTGGTCCAAAGTCTTCTATGTCCTCTGGATTATTGCGAACCTCAAAATCGGCATGGACTAATTCAATATCTGCTATTCCCATTTCACACAGCCATTCATCCAGAATTTTAGCGGTATTTTCGTAAACTGCCTGCGTGTTCATACTGCCAGGCTGTGCGTCAAACATAAAGTTTATCTCGGTTTCGTTTTCCGGCTCGTCTTCGTCAGCCTCGATTACGCTGACACACATCCCCCAATTGTCATAGACGTGGCGTTGAAAATTGTCAAAGTGCTCGCTCTGTACAAGTTCTTCCAGCCGTGCATCTTCAAACGTAAAATCAACAGTGTAGAGAGTATTAGGGGTAAAGGTATACTCCTCGGGAGGTTGATAGGGAATTCTGTCGCCAAACATGACGACTAGCATATAATTAATTTGCGATAGTAGCAACCCCAGCACAGCATTTATGGTAAAGTAAGTTTAATAATCTTGGAGGTTAGCATGAAGAGACCCACAATTATCATTACGGTCATAGTTCTGGTTTTGGTGGTCGGGCTGGGTATATACGAGGCAAATCACCATAGTTCTAAAACCAAGTCTACCAGTAGCACCTCTACCCCTAAATCAGCTGCAAAAACTACACCCAAAAGTTTCAATAAACCCGGTACTGGCTCCGGTTCAAATAGTTTTGCAGCCGTCTCTACCCAGGGGTTAGCATATACGGCCACCATTAACACTACGGCAGGAGATGGCAGTACCAGTACGGCCACCATCATGACTGACGGTAAGGGCACTACCCAATATGCCACCACCCAATCGGCCGAAAACATTCAAATTACCTATACGCCGACGGCTTTTTATACCTGTAACTCCGGCACTTGCTACAAATATCCGGCCAACCAGGGTTCCACCACCAGCTTTGACCCGGCCAGCTACACCTATACAGACGCTCAGATAGCCACCTTCAAAAATACGGCCAGTTATCAGGGTAAAAAATCCTGCCCGGCCGGCACTTGCGACGCTTGGTCGGTTACCAGTAGCGGCACTACCTCAACCTTGTTTATAGATACGGCCACCAAGCGCATTAGCCAGGTGGAGACCGTGCAGGCAGACGGCAAAAAATCATCCATTGTCTATGACTACAAAGCGGTCAATATAACCATCCCTGCCAACGCCACATCGATTGTCTCCAGCCCCACTTATTAGATAGTGGCCACTGATCCTGGTTTAGTTTCTTAAAGATAGGGTGTCTAATCTAATAGTTCTGAGCGCATAGCCATAAAATTCATCATCAAGTTAGCGGCTACAGTAAAGAGTAGATCGGCGCGCAGTTCGGGATGAGTCATGGGTCGCATTTGTGTGGGTACTTGCAATTCTACGTCAACATGTCCAATTGCTTTAAAGAGTGACCTTTGCATGAGTCGTAAGGCTGTACCACCCACTAAACTACACTGCCATACTTCTCCATGCTGCCGCAAGTAGTCATTGTTGTTAAGTTGGGCAACAGCACTGTTAATATCATCTAGACCATCTATAACTCCTTTAAGTAGTAGCTGTTGATTATGATGGTAGGTAGTATTTTCCCAGGCTGAGCTTTGTATGGTGTAGACGTCGGATGTATCTAAATAATTACGGGTTACATTGGAGGTCGCGGCGGCGGCTATTGGTACCACAAAACCTTCAACTTGGCTGTCATACCTCACTGGGCAAAGATCTTGGCAAACTTCACCTACAAGTACATCGGCATTGTAGCGAGAGCTGTTTGATTCGCCTTGGTAGGTATATCTCACAACCCAATCGCCTGGCCGAAGGACTTCTAAGGAAGCTGGAATAGGTATGGCTGGTACTTCACTTGCGGACATTTGATATATTTTGCAACAGGCAAGGCTTTTGTGCAAGCAGGGCTACTATCATATTAAAAATCTGTTGCAAAGGTGTAAGATGAGGCAATGGTATCACGCAAGGCTTGGCTTATTGGTTTACAAACATTTAATGGGGTTACGGCTGCGGCCGGTGGTATTGCCCTCATGAGCGGTACTATCAAAATGCCGCAGTGGATCGCGCATACGGGATTCAGTAGCTTATATTTTCCAGGCGTGATACTGATGGCGATTGTGGGTGGCAGCGCCCTGCTGGCGGCCATTAGTCTCTACAAACAGGCTACTGGTGCTTACCTGGCTAGCCTATTAGCAGGAGTCATTATGCTGTTTTGGATTATTGGCGAGATCACCTCTATCCGCACCTTCCACGTTTTGCAGGCTATCTACCTTATCACTGCCTTGGCGGTGATTGTTCTGACACCCCAGGCAAAACTAACCATAACTAATTATCAAAACTGTTCCAGGGGAGTAAAATGATCCGAGATTGGAGAAGTTATCGCCAGACCAATACACCCTAGTCAACAAGGTTACGTCAGCCTAACAGGGCCGAATATAGAGACGGGTTGGACGGACAGTGCCGTTTGCTTAGGTAAGCCAGAAGAAGTTTTCGTAGCCATGAATTTTTCACCTAAGCTACCTCGGCGGGATATACCTATATGTGCTGATTGCCAAGTCAGTGATAGTTGCTTGCTAGATGGCCTGGCAAAAAGTAATACCCTGCCTATAGGGCGTCGCGCGGGGTTAACAACCACTGCAATAAGAAGTATCAGCGGTCAAATACTCAAGCTCTTTAATAATGGCAGTAGCCGTTTGTCTGACTACTCTGAGGCCTATCAGGGTAAGAGTAAGGCAGAGTTTTTTGCTAGTGATGAGCGTGCCTTACCTTTAGTTCATGAAGTTATGAGATGGCAGGCAGACGTTGCCGAAGTTCCAGCTGTCGCAGGGCACACAGGTGAGCCCGAAGCTTGGCCAACCGATCTAGCTATTCAGCTCCGCGATCAAATCACCCAACCATAACCAGTTATCAAATCTGTTCCTACGGGGTAAAATAAAACAGATAGGAGCGTTGTCTATGCCAATTACTGAGCCGGTACGACCCATACATCCCAGCATGGAAGGCTACACTAGTGTCGATGGGCCAAACCTGGCGGTTGACTGGCCGGCCTTAGGCGCTTGCTTGGGCGAACCGCTCGAAACCTTTATGCCATCCATTCATAATCGTCAAACGGGTCGTCCAGATAAACAAATATGTGAGCACTGTCCTGACTTGGTTCGTGACAGTTGCCTGTTAGATGGCTTGACCGTAAGTGTAGATTTGCAAACCGGCCGCCGCGCTGGCCTGACCGATACGGCTATAAAAGTCCTGGGTAAGAATTTGCGAGATTTCCTAGATGATGGATCTAGAGAGTTACCTGGCCATCAAACGACTTATCTCGGAGAGACTAAAAAGGATTTTTATTCGCGTCATAAACTAGCTCTGCCTCTGGTACACGAATGGATGAGGTGGGACGAAGAAGTAAAGCAACATGGCGCTGCCAAAGAGCCAACTGGCGTCCCTCCCGTCTGGCCAACGGAGTTAGCCATCCAACTCAGAGACAGAGCTACTCAGTCTTAATCGGTTTTATCCATGCGCCAAAACCACGGGCGGTAGCCCGTGGATATGAGCCAAACCACTATCTCTTAAGCGCGGAAGCGCTTAAGAGACGGAGATGAAGTATCGCCGACAAACTCACGCCGTGTACCACACTCGGTATCACTTGGTCTTTGCCACCAAGTATCGACGAAAAGTATTTGCCAAGCCCGGTATGGCTAGCTATATGAAGGTAATTATGGCCACCATACCTCGGCGCCATCCTGAGATTGAAGTCTTCGAAGTGAACACCGACAAAGATCACATCCACCTGCTCGTGAGTATTGCGCCGAAAATGGCCATTGCAGAGGCTGTCAGAATTCTCAAGTCGAATACCGGGCGTGCGATGACAAAGAAGTTTCCATTCATTCGCCAGGTCTACAATGGTGAAATGAGCCTCTGGTCGATTGGCTATTTCGTTTCAACCGTCGGCGTCAATGAGAAAACTATCCAAGCCTACATTGAAAACCAAGGCCACGAAGATAGTGGGCAAGCACAGCTTGAACTATAAGAAGCTACGGGTGGAAACCCGTAGAGGCTCACTGAAATGGTTAATGCTGCTATGTATGACTATCTTGATATTCCTGAGGTTTATAGGGACGAAATGGGTTATTTTCTGCCTCCCGAAAATGTACGAGAGGAAATGAAACTAAAAATACCAAATAAATATCTGGACAAAACAACACGGCTCGTTAAGGCATAGTGCATGTCCGAATACGATAGGCCGGAACGCTACGAGGTCATAAAGCGTGGCCTAAAGAAGTTTGGACTAGAATATAAGCACGCGGGCAAACATGATGTGGCAATTGACCTAAAAACAGAACACAAGACAACCGTACCCAGGCACAAAACAAAACTTCTAAAGAAGTATACTGTAGGAAGTATCTGTGAATTCTTGTTAGAAACGGATACGATAAGGCTGAAGTCAAAAAAGCATTTAAGTGGAAGTAAGAATCTAGAAATCTTCCCGTAACGGATATGCACAGAAACTGGTAGACTTGGGTAATAGCGTAGTAATGGCGATGGTCACCAACCTCTAACAGTTAAGGACGTAGGGTGCCGACAAAGACTTGCCAGGCCAAGAGACTTTTGGCCACCAAGCTCAAAATTATATAGACCCGCTCGCCGTAGAGATAGTTCCGCCACGGACCAATTTTTTTATACTGCAGCACCATATTGATAGCAAAACAACTAAAGAATGCAAAGATAGATGCAAATATCCAATAGACAAAGGTTGGCGCCCGGCTGCCCTCATGTGCTCCCAGGGCCATATAGCCGGCCACCACTAGCCATGGCACTAATCCGGCCCAGCAGCCTATGAAATAGCTCAGCCAGTTGGTTTTCTGGGTTGTTTGATTGTGAACCTCCATAACCAGACCCATCAGATTCATGATGGATATGAGTGCAAAGATCATCAGTAAACTGCTGGCGTCATAGATACCTACCAGCAGTCCAATGGCCACCATCATAATACTGGCCGACAGCGAGTACTCCAGCCAGCGGGCTTTGTTAATACCCAATTTGAGATTCCGGTTGTAACGATTGTTGTAAATGGTAGCAATCAGTAGATGGAAGCCAGCCGATAAGAAAAAGAAAACGGCTATTAACCAAGGTAGCTGAAAATGAAAGAGTGTTTTGGTGGCTGGGTCCAAATGTTGGGTGGCGCTATTAAACTTCAGATAGGTCCCGGTAATGGGTACCGCAAAGCTTTTGCTGATAAGTATTACCACCAGACCTTGTGCAAAATGCAGCCCAGCGGCTATCAGATTGAGTTTTTTTAAGCTGTTCACTACTAGGTTGCTTTTGGTTTGGTCAACATCATGATCATGCTGTAAATGCAATAAATGCTGGCTATGCCAACGATGGCATAGATAATCCTCGAGCCGGCTGATTCAACACCAAAAATTTTATCTACCAGGTTATATTTGAGCCAGCCCACCAGCCCCCAGTTAAAGCCGCCAATAATAAGTAGCACCATAGCTACTTTGTCGATTGCATTCACTTTCATGACGTTCTCCTTATGTAGTGCCCTAAGCATAAGCTTAATATCTCCTGTAAGCAAACCGCTTTCTCTGCGGGTGGCCAACAAGCGTATACTAAAGGTGTAAGCAGGGAGGTTGTGATGGCTAAGAATGGAGCGCTAGGACATGGACGGGTGGGGCGGATTAAGGCGCGAACACAGGTTCTAAATACTAAGACTAAGCGCTATGTTGAGCGCGACAAAAAGACCGGGCGGTTTATAAACGTTAAGTCAGACCGGGCGCCGTTCAAGGATGTTATTATTGAGAAGTAAACGGGCTTAAGAACCCGAGTTTCTACTTTTCCTCTTTCTCGGCTTTGTGGGTTTCGTGCCATTCTCTGATTTTAGCTAGATCTTTAGTTTTGGCTTTGTCGACCAGCTTATCAATAATTTCCAGGCTTTTGGCTTCGTCAATACCTATATCATCGAGCACCAGGCGCAGTTTCATAAGGCTAAAATTGACCTTTTTAAAACTCCACATCAGCCGTTCATCTATCTTGCTCTCGTCTATGCCCAACTCTTTAAGCTTGGCGGTTAACTTTTGCTTCTTTTCTTCACTTAGTTCTTTGTGATACATATACCCCCCCTTGTTAAATCCCTAGCGGTAAAATCTTTTACCATAACCATTATATAAGTTAGTGCTTATGGTTGGCTGAGAATTACACATTCAGGCTTTTCTATGGCAGGTAAAATATAATGAAGTTGTAAGCAGAGGAGGGTGTATGAAATGTCCGGTTTGTAGCAAAGATATGAGGGTGGCGGGTAGTGACGAGAGCAATAACCCTAAAACTGGCATCACATATGATCGTAAGATATATGTCTGTGATGGGGATGATGTCTGGGTAACTGTTGAGATACCCAAGCCTGACTCTACGGCTGAGATGAGCGATCCTCGGTGAGTAACTCGCCCACTGGTGCCAGCACAACCTCAGTGCCAAGCGTCTGGCGCAAAAGATTTCCAAACCTAGCTATGTTGGCTTCGGGCAATTGCCAGGCCATTCCTAGGTTAACGTAATGCTGGGATGCTATGGCCGGCTTAAACTTTTTGCGGCCCGGGCTAAGCTCGTCTAGGGCAGCGGTCTTTTCGCCCCTGATTGCCAGCTTGGAAGGATAGCCTGCGAAGGCAACATCACCAATTCTGGCGCACAGTATGTAAGCCTCGTTGTCAGACCTTGTTGGTAAAACATCTACACCATTTAGTGCAACCGGCAAATGATCTGTGGCCAAATTTGAATCAAGAACAGACAGGTCAATAAGATCGGCCACCAACTGCCGGGTACTGTTTGCGTCATTGCCACTGGTCCAACCCAGCGAGGCCGATTTTACAGCCTTGCCCGGTACATACAAAACACCGGGTGCTTCCCATAGTTGGAGTTTACCAACCAAGTCTGCCGTAGTGTCCAACAGTGTCGTCTCGTAGCTTTGTTGGTATACAGGGTCCAGTGGTCTGCCGAGATCTTCAAAATGAACACCATAAGGAAAACCGCCACTAATGGTGCCGTTACTATAACTCATTTAAGTTATATTAACCGGTTTTTGGCTTTTTACAAGTATAAATTCGAGTATTTGCCAATAGTATACTTTGTATAGTATCATGAAACGTATGAGTAAAAGAGCAGCGGTATTGGGCACGGGAACTGTTGGGGCGGCGTTGGCTAAAGGTTTAAAATCCATCGGCTATAACGTTACAATTGGTAGCCGCAAAGCCAAAAAAGTCGAGGGTTGGGATGGACCGGTCGAAACCTTTGACAATGCTCTAAAGGATGTGGAGCTGGTGGTTTTGGCGGTAAAGGGAACGGCTGCCGAAAAACTAGTACAGTCGTTGGCCGAGCAGTTAGACGGCAAGACCGTCATTGATACTACCAATCCTATTGCCGATACACCGCCAGTTAATGGGGTCATCAGCTTCTTTACGGGTGCCAACGAATCGCTAATGGAGCGCCTGGTACGGGCTGCCCCACGGGCCAACTTTGTCAAAGCTTTTAACAGCGTTGGTAGCGGACTGATGGTCAAGCCGGATTTTGGCAGCGTTAAGCCAACTATGTTTATTTGCGGCAACGACCATGAAGCTAAACGAATGGCAGCAGAAATATTAGATAAACTTGGCTGGCAGGCCGAAGACTTGGGCATGGCAGAGGCCGCCCGGCCCATAGAATCACTTTGCATACTGTGGTGCACCCCGGCCATACTGGGCACTTCCTACACCCACGCCCTCAAACTCCTCAAAAGCTAACCTGCGACAGCTAGTATAGACAAGAGTTGTATAAAGTTATAGAGTAATGACTTATGTTTGTCGCTGAAACATTTGGAGATCCCCAAAACCCGTTTAAAGAGCCCCCAGCCGAACATCTTTATTTTGATGTTGCTTTTGACCCCACACGCCGGGCTGCTTCAGAGGTTATAAAGTTTATGTCAACTTACCCAGATCAAGTTTCTGTGGAGGAAATAAATGATCGAACAGTCAGAACTTTAACTTTTGACTGTACGGCTCCTTTTGCGTACGAACTGGGTCTTTATCTGAACGAGGCTGAACTTATGCTAGAGCAAGAGCTGCCCAAAAGTAGAAGGGTGCCAACTGTAATAACAATAGGGGATGCAGTAGTAGATGGACAAATAACAAAACGCTGGTTAACTTTGAGCAGGCCAGGTCGGGAAAAGTTTGGAGTTACAGGAATTAGTAGAGAATATCCAAATAACAAGTTTGAGCAATGGAAAGCGTTAACAATGGTTATTGGCTCAAGAGAGGGTGGACCCCACGCCGAACTGTGGGGACAGGCAAATGATAGTGGGAGTGTTGCCACGGCTGAGATGTTAATAGAACAACCCGATCAATGCTTTGATGCCCATTATGTGGCACTTTATACCGCTGCATACCGTACACTTAAAACACGTCTTGGGAATAGAGAAGCCAGACCATAATGGTTTTTCAAAATCTGAAATTGTGGAATAATATATTGTCATGAGAGAACTGCAGTCACCAGATGAGATCGTCGATGGCCTTTTTGGCCCAGATGTGCCACATCAGCATATACCACCGAACGTATCATCTGTGGAACTTGATATGCGCAAAACGACGGAAAATATAGAAAAAATCAGGCGGGCCATTGCCTATAGTCAAGTCACTGGAGATGTGAATTTATATGATCCCGAAACGCTCGCTCAGGTATATTGTCTATATGGACCGGATGCCGAGGAACCAGTCTACATAACCGAGGGACAAGCTTTCCCGGCCAGCTTATTTGAAGCACCCGAACCCTAGCTTAAAGTCGTGGCTATTTCTTAAACACTAGCCGGCAGGCTACACTATAAGCATGACCGCTCGTACACATGATTTAGCTGCCATCACTGCCCTGGGGATAGTGGCTATCACCGCCCTTAGCATACAGATTACTCTGGGGACGGCTTTGGTTGCCGTCCTGGCTAACCAACTGGGCGGTATTGCTCCGGATATAGATCAACCCACAGCGCCGTTATGGCGTAATTTGCCGGTGGGGCGCTATTTTGGCAAGGTAATTGATAAAATGCTGGGGGGCCACCGGTTTATCTCACACTCGCTGATTGGTATGGCTGGTTTTGGCTTTTTGGCCAAACTTATTTTGACCTTTTTGCACCCTGTCGTGCCGCATCTGAACATTGGAGTTGTTTGGTGGGCCTTTATGATTGGACTTGCTTCGCATTTAGTCATGGACACCTTTACCAAAGAAGGAGTACCTTGGCTTCTTCCTATCCCTATCAAGTTTGGCTTGCCACCTATTAAGAAGTTTCGAATTACCACCGGCAAGCATGTAGAAACACTGGTGTTTATACTGATTTTGGCCTTTGATATCTGGTACTGCAGTAGTCACTACGCCAAGTTATTGGCTATTTTGCATCATCAAATCATCTAAACTTTTGCAGTTAGAGTTGTCAAACCTTATCAATGTCATCTCGACCGAAGTGGAGAGATCTCTGCAAATAAACCTTTCACCGCCGCGTTTCACTCGGCTGGTGAGTACCTTTCTTTGGCTACAAAGAAAAGTACCAAAGAAATAGCAGGCATTCGTCAGGCTTGATGTAACTGTTGTAAGGATCAGGCTCGCTCAGGAACTCCTCAAGAACATGCCACCAGGCATCTTCTTTCGTCAGACAGCCTTCGCGACCAAGTACGCCCCATCCTTACAACGGTTACTCAGGCCCTCCTTGAGCCTGGAACCACGCGGCGTTGGGTTTGGGCGGCTTTGTCGGTACAAAGTAGCAAGACATTTGGTACTCTTGCCGGCAGGTAGGTTGGTAAAGTACATAGTTCTACTGAAGTCGAAAGGGTTTTTAAAACAAAAAAGAACCTTTTGAGGGGTTCCTTTTTGCGTAATTTCGTTCGCCTAAGCGGACTGATTACTTGTCACCTCACGATGACTAATTACCACTATACGCTGGCCCCAAAAGCCTGTCAACAACAATAACGACCCCTGTTATTGCTTATGTTTTGTACCTGTGGATAACTTTGTTGGCTACCGGTGGCAGGTGCCTAAAATAGCTGCAGCGACTTTATGATGTCTACGGCCTGCTTGTAGGCATTGGTGCCGGCATAATAGCTGACCGATACTTGATTGGTAGCCATATCGTCCGTCAAACTGCTGCTGGAATAGCCGCCGGAGATAATGTCGGTCCCCGGTTCCACGCCATAACTCGGCCCAAGTGTATCGCCCTTATTCAGGTTAAAGTTGCCGGCAATAAAAAAGAAGGCAAAATTATCTGGCGTATCCAGTCCAAAATTGGTCAAATAGGTGCTCTGGCGCTGGGTGGAGGACGGTTTAGTATAAGTTAATGATTGCGATGGGCCAATGGCCACGCCCCGGCCAATGTATTTGTCGTCTACCGGGCGGGCCGTTTGACGAATGTAGACCCGGAAGTTTCCCATTACCGTATCGCCAACTAAGGTCTTGTAGCTAAAGGCGGGCGACACAATCCGGATGCTGCTGTCTGATTGGGTGGAAAGTATCCAGTCGCTAGGATAGGCGAGCTGAAGGTTCAGATTGTCACTGTGATAGGTTTTGGTAGTCGTGACCTCGGGTACATCATTGGTTGTGCTAGGCAGGCTGGTTGAGTGGTTTGTTGCTGCGGTGCTGGCTTTTGGTGACGGTTTTTTAATAACTTTCCAGCTAACTGTACCTAAACCCGCCAACACAACCAACACTACTAGCACAGCCAAAAACTTTTTAGTTCCGCCAGGTGCCCGCTTTTGCTTGTGGTAATTAGGTCCAGGCGCTGGACCATCGTCACCAGAAATATCCAGGTCGCTAAAATCCGTATCGTCAACATTCGCCATAGTCTCGCCTTGCTACAGCCGTCATTATGCACCGCACAGATGGTAGAGCGCAAGTGGTATGATAAACATATGAGCATCACTAACCAACCGCGGCGGCGCCACCGGCCCAGGACTTTTAACGAAAAGTTTTGGCATAACGATCGTGGCCAGGTGGTGGTTTGGCAAAAGCCCAACATTTACCTTGCTACCTGGGGCATTATTACGGTCGTAAACTGGTTTTTGCCGCTCGACTGGATAGAAAAATCACTTGGTTTTGTAAGTCTTATTGCCATAATTGTCTGGGGCGTGCTGGAAGTCTATAGCGGCACCAACTATTTCCGCCGGTTGATTGGCGCCCTGGTCTTACTTGCTATCTTAGCCAGCTACCTGCCAGGCTAGTATGTAAAAAATACTGAGTTTTAACAGATGGTTTTGGGTTGACTCTCAGGCTTTGACGGCCGATAAAACTAGGCGTAAGCTTGATCTAGACAGTAAGCAAGCGAAAGGGGGTATAAGATGCGACAACAGAGATCTGAGCCGACCGGATTTGCGCCAGTCGAAACGGTGCTGGTGCTTATTATTATTGGCATAATTGCCGGAGTCGGCTATTGGGTGGCTACCCAGCGGACCAACAATAATGCCACGACCACAGCCAGCAGTAGTACGGCACCATCCGTATCTAACGGTAAAGTTACGGCTAGTACCGGTACGCTTACCGCCATTGACCAGTTAACCGCCATTGACGGTCAAGACGAGACCAAAATAACTAGCCAGTATGATGGCGCCGATCAATCCGCTGCACTCACAGCTAATAATGCTGCCAGCAATATAGGAGGAGCTTACAATGAAGCGAGTTTCTAAACTGATACGAGCAGTAGGATTAATCGTCCCGGTTGTGGTTATGACGGTAGCGTTTGCCGTACCAATGTCTGCCTCAGCCATTGCCACTACGTCTAACTATACGAGTACTGTGCAAAGCGCTATCTGTACCAACTTATCGGCCGACGCCACCAAAATAACATCTTCTATAACTTCGCTCGATAACAAATTAACCGCTGTCCGGCAGCAACAAGATCAGACGACGACTGCCAACCGGGCTAAAGAAGATGCTGCCATTGCCGCCAACCGGCAGAAATGGGATAGCCAGCGCCAAGATAACTTCACTAAACTCGAGACCAATGCTACTACCGATGCTCAAAAAGCTGCGGTCGCAACCTATGAAGGTACTATTACCTCGGCAGTTTCAACCCGCCGTTCGGCCTATGATGATGCCCGGTCAGCCTACAGAAATGGTGTGGACGGAGATATTGCTGCTCAACGATCACAGATTGATAGTGATGTTAGTACCTTAACTGGCTCGGTTAACAGCGCGGTTAGCACAGCCCAAACCAGCTGTAACGCAGATTCCTCTGTGGCCGGCGGTTCGGCTATCCGAACAGCTTTTGTAGCGAGTCTTAAGGCGGCCCGCCAAACCTTCCAAGCAGCCCGCAAGAACGACACTAACATTGCTGGTCAGATCAAGCAGTTGGCCCAAACCCGGAATTCCGCCTTTAAAACTGCAGACACCGCCTTTACGTCGGCTACAACTGCAGCTCGTACAGCACTAAAAACAGCTTTTGGCGCCCAAGCATCCTCCATCCAATAGTAAAAGGTGGTAGCGTATAGCGGTTAGGGTACAGTTTCTCTAGCCCCTATACGCTAAACGCTACTCCCTCATTTTTCTATTTTAGGATAACCGGCTTTGTGCTATGCTCGGACTGGAAGTGTGAGGCTTCCCATAGAGCTCCGGTTCGTCCGGGGCTCATTTTAAAACCATGAGACAAACCTACACCTACTGGTTTTACCTGACTCGCAAAACCCGTTCCGTCATCCCGTACTTGATACGGGATCCAGTTTTTAAAGGAATTCCCTACCGGACTAGATTCCGCATCGTAGTGCGGAATGACGGGTTTTGCGCGTCAGGCCTTTATAGTTTGCGGCAAAGGTTTTTTTGTAATGCAGGCTTGGCAGAGGCCGCGGATTTCTAGCTGGTGATCCATTGGCTTAAAGTCTCTGGCGCTGCTTAAAAGCTTTATACGTTCCTCAATGGTTTTGTCTTCTTTTAAGATTATAACTTTACCGCAGTTGGTGCAGGTCAGATGATGGTGATGATGGTGAAAAACATCGCTCAGCTCCAGTTTATATTTCCAGCCCAACTGCAATCTGTTAATTACGCCTAGTCGTTCAAACAGGTCGACTGTACGGTAAACCGTAGCTCTATCATAATCTTTAAGCAGGGAGGTGAGTTCGGCAATAGTGCAGGCATTGTGATTTTGAAGCACTTCAAATAAACTTTGGCGCGGCGAGGTTAAAGAGCAGCCATGCTTTTTAAGTAAATCTGCAAATAATGCGCTCTCTCTGTTCACGACGACAATTATACTATAAATTGCGACAAATTTGCAATAATAATCTGTAAACGCTACGCTAGAACGTATACGTTAGGAGAAAAGTACTATGAAGAAACATAGCAGCGCAAAATGGGCAGTTATAAGTGTTATTGTGCTCATTGTTGTGGTGGCGGTTGGTCTGTTGGTTGGTGTTAGTAATAGCGGAACTTCAACCAATAATAAAATTCAAGTAGTAGCTGGTGAAAACTTTTGGGGAAATATAGCCTCACAAATCGGGGGTGACCATGTGCAGGTAACCTCTATTATCAGTAACCCAAATACCGATCCGCATCTTTACGAATCGGACGCTCATGACGCTGGCGCTATATCAAAGGCCGACATTGTTATTGAAAATGGTCTCGAGTATGACGATTTCATAGATAAAATTATGGCAGCATCACCGAATAGCCAGCGCCAAGTTTTGTCCGCCGCAAAGATACTCAACATAGCCGGTGACGACCCCAACCCGCATCTGTGGTATGACACTCCCAAAGTGCCTACAGTGGCAAGTGCTATAGAGCAAACCCTCGTCTCAAAAGATCCAAGCAATAGTGCCATTTACGCCGCCAATTTGGCAACGTTCGATAAATCGTTGCAGCCAATACTGGATGTTATTAATCAAATCAAAGCCAAATATCCAAGCGCTCCAGTTGCCTACACCGAACGGGTTCCTGGCTATCTGTTGGCTGACGCCGGGTTAACGGTAAAAACGCCTGCGGGTTTTGCGAGTGCTATTGAGGACGGCAACGAGCCCGGTCCGGCCGATACTGCTACAATGGACTCATTAATGACAAATCGTATAATTCGGGTACTACTCTACAATGCCCAGGCTACCAGCGCCGTTACTCAGCACGTCAGTGATTTAGCCAAGCAAGCTGGCATACCGGTTATAGGCGTAACAGAAACGTTACCGCCAAATGAACATAACTACCAGTCATGGCAGTTAGATCAGGCCAAAGCATTACTTAAGGCACTTGGAGGTTAGATGGCGCAAACAGGGCTTAAGGTGGTTTTAGAACCCATCGTATCTTTAAAGAAGGCGACACTGCGTTTTGGCGAGCGAACGCTTTGGGAGGGTCTGAATCTAAGTATTAAGCCTGGGGAGTTCGTAGCGGTATTGGGCCCGAATGGAACTGGTAAGACCAGTCTACTAAAAGTGCTACTTGGACTAAATGAACTAGTTGAAGGTGAGGTGCGGATAAACGCAGAGCTACCACATCGGGGCAATAGTCAGGTAGGCTATGTTCCTCAACAGAAAGCCTTTGACAGGGATTTACCGATCCGCGGCAGAGACTTGGTCCACTTCGGTTTTGACGGCCATCGCTTTGGTTTTGTCCGCCATGATAAGAGGGCCTGGCAACGAGTGGATGAGGTTATCAAAGAGGTTGGTGCCGCAAGTTATGCCGATAAACCAATCGGTCTACTGTCCGGCGGTGAGCAGCAACGACTGCGCATCGCCCAGGCCCTGCTGAGCAAACCTGGTTTGCTGTTGTGCGATGAACCTTTGCTATCGCTAGATCTCAAAAGCCAATTTGCAGTTAGCGAACTTATTGATTCATACCGAAGACGATTTAATACGGCTATTATGTTTGTTACACATGACATCAATCCAATTTTGGGCATGGTAGACCGGGTGCTTTATCTTGTAGGTGGCAAATGGGCAATTGGCACTCCTCATGAAGTTCTGACCACCGAATCCTTGAGTCGGCTGTACGGTACGCCGATTGATGTGCTACATGTGCACGACCGCGTCATAATTGTAAATGCGAATGATAACGGCCATCACCACATCGATAAGCAACCGCTGGAGACACAAACATGAACTTGCCTTTTTATCTGTCGCAATCTTTTGCCCAGCACGCCCTGCTGGCGGCGGTTATCGTAGCTTTAATTTGCGGTATCATTGGACCATTTGTGATTATGCGCGGCATGGCCTTTGCCGTCCATGGTACCAGTGAACTTGCGTTTACCGGTGCCGCCGCCGGGCTGCTTCTTGATAATAATCCTTTGGCCGGCGCTTTGTTCGGCACGCTCTTATTTGCTTCGATTATAGGCTTGTTAGGTGTGCGCGACCGTGAACGCGACTCTGTTATTGGTGTCATTTTGGCCTTTGGTCTAGGTGTTGGCGTTTTACTACTTAGCTACTATCACGGTTTTGCAGTCGAGGCCACCAACATCTTATTCGGCAATATCTTTGGCGTCAGTAACGGCCAGCTGTGGGCCCTGGTATTAATTGGAATTGTCGCTACTATTGCCATGCTGGTTATGTACCGGCCGCTATTATTCGCCTCGGTGGATCCGGACGTGGCCGAAGCTCGCGGCGTTCCGCTCAGATTTATCGGACTTTTGTTCTTATTGGTACTGGCCTTCGCTGTTACCGAAGCGGCCCAGATAGTCGGAACATTGCTGGTTCTTAGTTTGGCTATAACGCCGGCCGCCGCCGCTCAAAAATTATCTGCTCGCCCTTTGATGATCACCATCATATCTATACTTTTTGCTCTGATTGCCAGTGTCGGCGGATTATTAGTCAGTTTGGCCAGCGGCACCATCAAAACCAGCGTATCTATCACTACAATCAGTTTTACGATTTATATAATCGCCCGACTGTTCAGCCATCAACGAGGTCGCGCCAAGCAAACGTCCCTGCTAACTAGCTAAGACGTCCCTGAGTGCATTAATCAGAAACACGTATAATTGGCTATACTGTAACCAGTATGTCCATTTGCACCGTGTCGATAGCCTCAAAAAGCGTGCTATGAAGCAACGGCTAGAGCGCCGTCATTTTATCTACGGCTTTATATTTGTCATCATCATCGCCCTGAGCTCGCTATTTCTGGTACATCTGAGCCCATATAGCCCTACAGCAGGTAAGGGTTCGAATCAAATCGAGTACGTTCGAGCCAAAGTTTTGGAGATTTCTAATGACCCAACAACTGCCACCGGCCAGATAGTGCAGGTAAAACTTCTTGATGGACAGAAAAAAGGCCAGGTGATTAAGGTCGACCGGACTTATTTGCTTGGCGACACAAATTCCAAACGACTTCCTATCGGTAGCTTGGTATTGTTGACTATAGATCCAAGTAACGGTAATCAGTATTCATACCTCGATCGTTATCGCATTCCTGGAGCGGTTACCATATTCTTGATGGTGCTTGTACTGGTAATGATTATTGGCCGCTGGCGGGGTTTAACCGGCATGGCCGGTTTGGTTATAGGTATCGGTGTCCTGTCGGTATTTGTTTTGCCGCGTATTATCGCTGGACATGCACCATTCGCAACCTGCGTAGAGGGAGCCTTTGTAATTGCCACCATATCCATATATGTGGCCCACGGTTTCAATAAGCGTACGACTATTGCATTAGTTAGTACGCTCGGTACGCTGGTGTTAATTGTTGGGCTTGTGGCGGTGACTGTGTATATAACTGGCGTAAGCGGCAACCCGGGCGATGCTGTGAACGCTGATGATCAGGCCAGCATGATCCAATACGCGCCACATCATATTGACCTTGGTGGATTGCTTATGGGCGGAGTGGTCATTGCTTCGCTAGGTGTTTTAGAGGATATAACCACGGCTCAAGCCGCTGCCGTTGATGAAGTCCGAAAAGCCAACCCCAAGCAATCCGCTATGCAACTATATAGAAGTGGACTATCTGTTGGGCATGAACATGTAGCGGCGCTTATTAATACTTTAGTCTTGGTCTATTTTGGCGTAGCCCTACCTACCATTATTCTAACTGCTCTCTATAATGGCGGCCCTTTAGTGGTCATGCTTAATAACGAACCAATTATGGAGGCTATAGTCCGTACCGGCGTGACAAGCATTAGCTTATTGCTGGCTGTTCCGTTGAGCACTGCTCTAGCGGCCTATATCTTGCCCAGATGGAACAATCGCACGGCATGATCGTTCCATAGTGTTCTATAATAAGAAGGTATGAATACCAAACAAAAAGCCCCGTTGCCTAAAAATTATTCCCTTCAACCCCCGAGCGGTCCTAAAAAATCAAGCCGGTCGTTTCGTAGGCTTGTCATATTAGTAATAGTGCTGGTAGCTGCCGCCAGTATATTAACTTTCCGCACTATTCACGAGCCAGACAGTATTAGTACCAAAGCCTCGAAGTCATCCAGTCCCGCAGCTACTAAGCCAGTAGCTAAACCGTCAGTCTGCGTTGGCAATACAATTGCGCAAAACCTGATAGTCAGCATCGGCCAGCGTCATATGTGGGCTTGCGGTGGTGCGACCCAGCTATATGACAACGCTGTTATAACCGGTATGGAAAACCTGCCAGCCGATCTAACACCGGTGGGTACCTATCATATCTATGCCAAGACAACCAATATTGTGCTGCGCGGCTCTGACAGTACCGGTAGCTGGAATGACCCGGTCAGCTACTGGCTGCCGTTTTTAGATAATCAGTATGGTACCTATGGGTTCCATGATGCCACCTGGCGCAAAGATAGCGATTTTGGCGCTGTCAGCCAATACTCTTCCAGTGCGTCACACGGCTGCGTAGAAATGCCGCTGGCCGCCGCTAAGTGGCTCTATAATTGGGCCACTGTAGGTGCTACCGTCACTATCCAGAGCTAACATTGCTATAATAAGAGTATGTTGATTGCTGTTATTGTTTTGGGGGTATTGAATCTGGCACTGCTGGCCGTAGTGGTACTGCGCGCTCAAAGCCGGCCGGATAACTCCGGTGCCCAAATGCTCAAGCAGGACCTAACGGAGCTAACCAAAGGGGTTGGGGAACTTAAAGACGGTTTACGATCGCACCTAACTGAACGGTTGGATAAGTCTAATGCACAGATGATCAAACAGTTTGAGTCGAGTGCTAACATTATTAAAGATGTCACCACCAAGCTGATTCAGCTAGAAAAAACCAACCAACAGGTGGGCGATATTGCCAGCGAGCTTAAAGTTCTGCAAAACGTATTATCTAACCCTAAACAACGCGGAGTACTTGGGGAATTCTATTTGGAGCAAATTTTGCAGAATCTGCTACCTAAAGGCACCTATGAACTGCAGTATCGGATGGGCGATGGCATGATTGTAGACGCCGTAATCCATCTGGATGGTAAACTATTGCCGATAGACAGCAAATTCAGCCTTGAGAATTACAATCGGCTAGTTGAAGCTCCCACGGCAGGCCGGCCGGCGCTCGAGAAAGCCTTTAAAGAGGACTTGAAACGGCGTATAGACGAGACTGCCAAGTATATTTTGCCTAAAAAAGGTACATTGGAACAGGCCTTGATGTTTATTCCAAGCGAAGCAATATATTACGATCTGCTAGCCAACAAGGTTGGTGAAACCGGTGTAAATGGTCGTGATCTTATGCAATACGCTGCGGTCGAAAAGCGGGTAACTATTGTCGGTCCCAGCACGCTGTCGGCCATGCTTCAGATTGTTTCCCAAGGTCTAAAAAGTCTGGAGATCCAAAAAGACACTGAGGTTATTCGCAAAAATGTTGAGCAGCTAGGTAAGCATTTGCTCAATGTCGACGGCTACTTTAAACGGCTCGGCAATAGTTTAAGTGCCACGGTTGGTCACTTTAACAGTACTCAAAAAGAACTTGGTAGAGTCGATAAAGACGTTATTAAGATATCCGGTGGCACCAGTGCCATCGAGCCGCAGTTGCTTGATCGTCCTATCCAGAGTGAAGACCAAGACTAGCCGAGCATTCGCTGTCTATTAACTCGAATAGTACATAACTTTAGCTTTGGAGTAAATCTATGGTTAAGGCCGCAGTCCAGCTAAAGTTGGGCGCGCCGGCCGGACTGCCGTCTATTGGGCTAAAATATTCGTAGCAGCCGGCTTTATCGACAAGTTCTATAGATTTTCGGGTAATAATATCGGCTTCTTGATGGTAACCGTACCTCTTGAGCCCATCAATAATCAGCCAGTTGGTATTAATCCAGGTAGGACCCTGCCAGTAGGCATGGGGCTTAAACCAGGGCGAATTGAGTGGAACGCTAGGCACGGGATAAAAGGCGCCAAAACGGTGCTTGTCATGCAACTGTCTAACTAACTGCTCGGCCCGCTCTTTGGTAACGGTCCCGGCGTAGAGCGGCATAAGCGTGGCAATACTGTCCTCTTTTATTAATTTATGGCTCACAAAATTACGCGAGTAATATTGGCCGCTGTAGCCATCCCACAGCTGGTCGAGGGCTTGCTCGGATTGGTCCATGCGGGCTTGCAGGTCTTCGGGGATGGTATGCTTAATGGCTTTGGCGATGGAACGCAGGCAGTGATTGGCCCTCACTACAATGCAGTTAAAGGTCAAATCCTCCACCGCAAACATAGAACGGTTTAATATCAGATCGGTGTTGTATTGTTTGCGGCGTAATCGAAGGATAACATTGTAATAAATAAGCGCTTCTATGTTGCTCATTCGTTCACCGGGCGCAACATGTTTGGTGTCGCGCCGAAATATACTGATAAGACCCTCCAAGTGTAAAAAGTCGATGACTTTTGCCCACCAGGGTTGGTGGTGCATACGTAATTGATTGATCCAAGGAGGCGTATTATCTAGACCGGTTTCGTAAGGGTGAATTTGTAATATCAAGCCTTCACCATGCGGGTCACGATCGGTGTACAGCCAATTGTGGTAGGCCAACAAGGCCGGGTACATGGTTTGGTACCAGGTGCGGCGCTCCGGCAGCTTGAGTTTCTCACCTATGCGAATCACCGCTTCAGCTAGCATAGGCGGTTGGGTAATGCCACTGGTGGCAACGTTGTCAGGGGCAAAAGGGGATAATTGGCTGCGCCAGATGTTGCGGTCCCGCCGGTGTTCATCGCCCTTAGTAAATATCATATGCGGCAACATGCCGTTGGCCCATTGACCCCTAAGGAGACTGAGTAGTTCTTTTTGGGCCCGCTGAACATCGAAATGGCGTAGGCCAATGGCAATAAAACAACTGTCCCACAGCCACTGGTGCGGATAAAGCCCTTCAGCCGGTATGGTGTAATCGCCGGTGTCGTTTATATCTAATACGGCTTTAGCGCGGTCGTTTAAGTCTTTGACCGGCTCATCGTCCACCCGGGTTTTTTGCTCTTGGTCTGCCTGCTTTGCCATCACCTCCAAGTATACAGGAGCCTGGTATCTTGCTCACGCTTGCAAAGATGTTTTAACTGGTATAAAGATACAATAAGATGGAACAACCAGTAACTGTCAACTTTGATACAGATGAGCAAGGTCGCCGGATCTTTGCCATAACAACTAAACATGGTAGTTTAGACGCGACCTTTAGGCCAGAAATTGCCTGGTTTTGCATTGCAAATGTTGATGTTGAGCGTCGTTTTAGGGGACGGGGGACTGCTAAAATGCTCTTAGAACAATCTATAAAAACTGCCAAAGAAAACGAGGCAGCTCTTATGTATTCAGCCATAACATCCCGTGAGTGTCTGGACGCCATGACAACAGTTTTTGGCCTAGAGGCAATAAAAGTTACAGAACAAGGTACATACACACCTGATGGTGAAGTTGATAGACACGATACTAGTGCTGCACTCTGGCTAATTTTGGATGAGCAAGCTTAAGATAAGAAATCTGATATTGGTTTCGCCTGCTCCCATAGTGTGTTGAAAATTGCGCGTTGTGTATCTAGAAACTGCTTACTTTCTATTTCAAAACCACTGATTCGCTCGTCCTTTAAGAATATCTGAGCATATATATTGTCATACATTAGAGTATCGCCTTTGAATTTTATTACCTTGCTATCTACGGTGCGTATATTGTTTAGCTCGGTTCTAGAAACCGGTGTATGAGCATGCTGTCTTATAGAGCTTAATACGCTTGGCAAGGGGTTCGTTAGAACATGTTCCTTAAAGCCACGCGCATACGACTCCTCTACGAACTTCTTATAAAAATTTATCCCCACATAACGCCCGCGCCCCCATTCACTGTAGACATATATAGTGTTTTTGGCTTTAAGCGTATTCCAAAATAATTGTTGTGCACCACTTTTACCTTTGTAATAGCGAATGGTCGTAGCGGGGTATAGCTTTATGCTAGGCAGGACATTAAGGGCTCTCTCTAAATATTCAAGATCTGCAGCTTGTTTGTGAAGCTTTATAACCTGTTCGTCAATACGATGCTTAATTGATCCAATTGGATAGGCTGCAATTAGCTTGTAGTTGTTTTCGATCATTTCTTCGGCTAAACCTAGATCAAACAGACTCCTAAGATGTTCGTAGACTGAGCTGCGTGGCAGATCAAGGAATTTAACAATTTCATTAATACGCAGGCTACCTTGACGGAGCAAGAGTATGTAAATTTCGGCCTGCTTTTGGCTCAGTCCAAAATTTTCTAACTTCTTTTTTATATGTTTAACATCAGTCATATTCTTAATGACGACTATAGCCGTCGTCGATTTTACCAAGACTTTATTTAAACACATACTGACTATCGAGTACAAGGACACATGCAGAAATGGAACTGAGAGAACAGTTTGAGGTCGCGAAGGGTGAAGGCCTTAAAACGGCAGCGGAATATACGTTACACTTGCTAGGCAAGACGGCCCTGGGCGAAAAAGCTATAGAAAGGTGGGCATTTGAACTGTCAGATCGAGTTGAAGATCCGGCTCTTCTTACAACACTGGCTGGAATAGAGTTTGAAAATCCTATTATGGTAGGTGCGGGCTGGGATAAGAAAGGCTGGGCAGTTCGAGGCTTATATCAGCTTGGTTTTAGCGGAGTAGAGGTAGGCACAGTGCCTTTATTTCCTCAGCCTGGCAATAAAAAACCGCGAATGGAGACAGTTGGCCAGAGGCATGGTGTTGGTCATAACAGCTTAGGCTTTAATGCCAAAGGTGTAGAAGTGGTAAAAACAAACCTGGATGATCAGCAGCCTTTCCCGTGTCCAGTAGGAATTAATGTAGGTAAAAATAAACTAGTAGCTGCAAGTTTTTCACCGTGGGCTCACGCCGAGGTGGTTATGAGGCTTTATCCATATGCTAGCTATTTTGTATTTAATCCGTCTTCTCCTAACACCGAAAGATTACGCGAACTTCAGGCCAGAGAAGCAGTAAAAGCACACGTAGGTGCAATGCAAGAGGCGATGATTGAAAGTGGCGGTCTTAAACCATTGTTTATAAAGCTAGCACCCGACTTAACAAGATCAGAGTTTTATGAAGTAATTGATACCGCCGTAGAGGAACAAGCAACGGGCTTAGTATTGGTAAATACTACAAATTCTGGCCGCATTAAATCTAAATACGGGTTAGATCATAAATCGGGCGGTTTAAGTGGTAATGATTGGGAGTATCGAGCAATCGCCAGTCAGATGGTGGCGGAAGCATATGAACGTGCAGGCGATAAGCTGGAAATTATTGGCGTTGGCGGTATTAGTGAGCCAGAACACGCTATTGAACGAATGCTGGCAGGAGCTTCAATTACGCAAAGTGTAACGGGTATTCGTGAGCATTGGGGCCGAAACGCTGCAAGGATCAATCGGGGTATTTTGAAATGGATGGAACATGGCGAGATTAATAATATTCAAGAAATAATTGGCGGGGCAACTAAACGCGGGCCAAAATATCCGAAAGCGGATTAGCGGTAGTTGGTGAAGCTGACAGGGAAATCGAAATCCTGGGTTTTTAGTAGTTGCATGACGGCTTGCAGGTCGTCTTTGCTGCCGCTCATAACCCGGACCTCCTTGCCCTGAATCTGGGTTTTGACCTTCGGGTATTTGTCGCGGATAAGACTGGTGATTTTTTTGGCTTTGTCTTGATCCAGTCCTTTTTTAAACGGAACTTCCTTGGTGGTTTTCAGATTACTGATGACTGGCTCCCGACTACTGTCTACTATTTTCTGGCTTAGGCCGCGGGTGGCCAGTTTTTTACGGACTATGTCCAGGATGGTGTCAATTTGCCAATCGCCGCTGCCTGTTACCTTGAGCCCGGTCTTATCGCCATCCAACCATTCCAGCTGGGCCGGGGTGCCCTTAAAATCGTAGCGGCTATCCAGTTCGCGTTGAACCTGGTCAAAGACGTTATTCATCTCTGCCTTGTCATAATCGCTGACAATATCAAAACTAAACTGCGCCATAGTTATAGCTTTGGTTGGATGTTAAAGCCAGTACCTATTTGTCCGGGCTTAAGCAGTTGTATGGGCTGCGAGGCGCTTGCACCTATGGCGATTCCTTGTATATTGGCGGTGGCCTCAACCCAGTACTTATAGGTCTTATTATCCATTGTCTCGGCCATGGTTTCTAGCTTACCCATAACATTGGCAACCTTTTGGATAGGGTTATTTGGGTCGAAAGCCGCTGTAGCTTTACCGATGTTAAGTCCCAGTTGAAAACTTAGTGTTTGTGGCTGATTGGGTAAAAGCACACGAGCATTATTATCCACCGCTGACGATATCGAATCTCTCATAGTGTTCATCGGTTGAGACTGGGTGTTCATATTGTTATTGATTTGTTGTCGGTACAAGTTTATGTCAATCCGATTAATTGTCTGCTGTGCCTCAGTAGCAGTTAAAGTAACGGTAACGTCTAAAGATGCGTCTTGCATGTGGGCAGAGGCTGGAGCCTGTAATTGCAGCTTGACCCCACCATGATTAAGATTTTGTTTGATTTTAGTAAAGAAACCCATAATTTTCCTTATTATTTACATTATCACTATACTACAAGACTTCTACAATCTGTTACAATTGCCATAAGATGAATTATCAGAACGATAGTATAGCCCAGGCGGCTGAGGTACTAAAAAAGCGCTTAGCGGAGGCTGCAGACAAACAGGGCGTTCTACGTGCACCAGAACTCAGGGCGTTGTATGCTCAGATTCCTACCTTGCCAGAAGCGCAACGGGCCGGGTTTGGCAAAGAAATTAACCAGCTTAAAGCTGAACTTGAGCAATTAGCAGCCCAACAACATGAGGCTAGTGAAGTGGTTGAGTCCATCGATGTGACCGCGCCGTTTGATATAAATACTCCTATTGATAAACGTCCCCGATTAATGACCAGCGACAACGGCAGCCAACATCCACTCATGACTGAGCTAGAACGAGTGTTAGATATTTTTGGCCGCATGGGTTTTACGGCTGTGGAATCGCCGCAATTAGATGACGATTACCATATGTTTGATAGCCTTAACTTTCCGGCTGGCCACCCCGCCCGCGACGATTACGACACCTTTGTAACTCTAGAAAAAGATAAAGCTGGCAAACCGTTTGTGGCGCCGGCCCACGCCAGCATTATGCAAAACCGGCTGCTCAAGCGCTTCGGTTCAAATCTGGAACAGGGCCTACCAATTAGCGCCGTCTATACCGGTCGAACCTACCGTAATGAAGACTTGGATGCCCGGCACGAACACACCTTTTACCAGGTAGAGATCATGTATGTCGATAAAAACATACATGCAGGTAACCTAATCGCAACTTTCAAGACCTTTTTGAGCGAGTATTATAACCAGGATATTGAGGTCAAGAGCCAGCCTTTCTATTTCCCGTTTACCGAGCCGAGTTTTGAGCTGGCGCTGAGCTGCCCGTTTTGCAAAAAGAAGGGCTGTAATGTCTGTAGCTATAGCGGCTGGATAGAGCTACTGGGCTGCGGTATGGTGCACCCCAACGTCCTTAAAATGGGCGGCGTTGATCCCGCAGTTTACACTGGTTTTGCTGGTGGTATGGGCTTAGATCGACTGGTGATGATGAAACATAATATAGAGGATGTCCGCCACTTTGAAGCCGGTAAACTAGACTTCTTAAGGCAATTCAAATGAAAGTTTCACTTAATACTATTCGGTTTGTGAATAAACACTATGAATCAGCGGGTGATCCGGCACCGGACGGTGTTGACAAGCTGGTGGAAAAAATTGGTGCCCAATTGGCGGCGGTTGAGGATGTAATTACATTTGGTAAGCAGTTTGAAGGGATTCTAGTTGTAAAAGTTGTAGCCTGTCAGTCACATGGTAATGCCGACAAACTCAAGGTCTGTTTAGTGGACGATGGTGGGAAAGTAGCTGACGTTGAGCGTGACGCCAATGGCCATGTGCAGATAGTCTGTGGAGCACCCAACGCCCGCGAAGGCATATTGGCAGTCTGGATTCCACCAGGTGTCACGGTTCCTTCTACCGCGTCCAAAGATCCACTAGTCATAAAATCACTCGATATTCGAGGCCAAACCAGCCACGGTATGATGGCCAGCCTACATGAGCTGGGTATTAGTGATGACCATAGCGGTATTTTAGAGGTTGATGTTGATGCGGCACCGGGCACATCTTTTGTGGAAGCCTATAACTTAGTAGACGAAGCGGTTATAGAGATGGAAAACAAGATGTTCACCCATCGTCCGGACTGTTTTGGCCAGCTGGGTATTGCCCGCGAACTCGAGGGCATTCAACAGCGGGCCTATAAAAGTCCGGCTTGGTATACGCAAAACCCGACACTTCCAGCCATAGAAACAGATGAACTGAAGCTGGAAGTGCACAATGATATCCCAAATCTCGTACCCCGTTTTACCGCTGTTACTATGGCGAATGTTACTGTTAAGCCAAGTCCAGTATGGTCTCAGATATTTTTGGCTGAGGTAGGGTTGTTACGGCCCATTAACAATATTGTCGATTACACCAACTTCTTTATGCTGGAAACAGGCCAGCCCCTGCATGCTTACGATTACGACAAGTTGCTCGCAATTAGTAAGCAGCCTGAAGCAAGTTTGGAAGTCAGAACATCACGGAAGGGCGACAAAATAACACTATTAGGTGGCAAACAACTAGAGCTGAAAGACGAATCCACTATCCTGATTACTTCCGGCGATGTGCCGGTTGGTATCGGGGGTGTCATGGGGGGAGCCGATACCGAGGTAGATGCAAATACTAAAAACATCGTGCTGGAATGCGCTAACTTTGATATGTACACTATCCGGCGCACGGCCATGCAATATGGCCTGTTTACTGATGCGGTTACTCGTTTTACCAAGGGCCAATCACCACTCCAGAACCTTGCTGTGTTAGCTAAGATAGTTGATGAAATCCGTCAATTTGCCGGTGGTAAAGTTGCCAGCGCAGTCGTAGACGACAACCATGTACCAGAAGAGATCATGACAAGAGGCAGCCTGTATCCTGAAGTCACGGTTTCAGGAAAGTTTATAAATGACCGGCTGGGTGAGCAATTATCAGCTCAAGACATGGCCAAGCTACTTACTAATGTTGAGTTTGAAGTCCAAGTTAGTGGTGAAGAATTATCTGTTAAGGCACCGTTTTGGCGGACGGATATTGAGATTCCAGAAGATGTCGTGGAAGAAGTCGGACGCTTGTATGGGTACGACCACTTACCATTGGTTTTGCCAAAGCGCAACATTAAGCCGGTACAGCAGAACGCTATGTTTAGGCTCAAGAGTCAGGTTAGGGACATACTAAGTAGTGCCGGTGCCAACGAGCTGCTTACCTATACCTTTGTGCATGGTGAACTGCTCGATAAAGTTGGCCAGAACCGTGACACTGCCTTTCAGTTGTCTAATGCTATTAGCCCGGACCTGCAATATTACCGGCTCAGTCTTATACCGAGCCTGCTGGAGCGGGTGCAGCCAAATCTAAAATCCGGCTACGCTGAGTTTGCTTTATTCGAGATGAATCCTGTCCACGCCAAAGATTTTATAGACAAAGAAACCGGTCTGCCGGCTGAGGATTATCGCCTGGCATTCGTATTTGCGGCCGATGATAAACTTGCGGCCCAAGCCTACAAGGGATCGCCTTTCTATCAAGCTCGTGAATATCTTGTCAGCCTACTTAGCGAGCTTGGCATAACGGATCTGGAATTTATGAGTGGCGAGGGACACGAGCCGCAGGAACCTATCAGCCAGGCAGCCATCGCGCCGTTTGAAAAACGGCGGGGTGCTATTGTTAAAGTCAAAGACGGAGAGTTTATTGGCGAACTGGGAGAGTTCAGGACGGCCGTGCGCACTAACCTTAAATTGCCAAAATTTATTGCCGGTTTTGAGCTTGATCTTGGGCAGTTACTCAAGCTGGCGAGCACAAAATCATCTTACGTACCACTGCCTCGATTTCCTAAAGTGGAGCAAGATATTTCGCTAAAAGTACCAGCCAAACTAAGCTATTCAGAGTTATATAATTTTCTAAAACAAAACTTGCAACCACCGGCTAAAACTAACTTTTGGCTGGCGCCGCTTGATATCTATCAAAACGATCAAGACAAAGCTATCAAGCACATTACTTTTCGCTTTACCGTTGCCAGCTACGAACGGACTTTAAAGTCTGAAGAAGTTAACGGTATTCTTGATAGCGTAGCGGCAGCAGCCAAGACTAAACTAGGAGCAGAAAGGATCTAAATCATGATACGACCTGGCGAAAGGCACTTCACCGTTTCGGTTTATATTTTTTCAAAAGAAGAACCGGACAGAGTTTTGTTGCTGTTTCATAAGAAACACCAAAAGTGGATGCAGCCTGGCGGGCATATAGAACAATTCGAAAATCCGTTAGAGGCTGCTGCTCGCGAAGTACGTGAAGAGACGGGTATAGATATTGAAGCTTATTTGCAACCAGCCAGAAAATTATCGAACGATGTTTTAGAGTTACAGGCACCGGCCTCGTTGCAGCAACAACCAATTCCTGCCCAGGGTGATGACCCGGCACATTACCATCTAGATCTTGGTTATGTCGTCAAGGTTCCCCACAGCATCCCCACGCCGGCTAATAACGAGTCCATGATGGTTAACTGGTTCACCTTGGAGCAGCTCGATAAGTTAGAGATGTTTGATAATGTCCGGACGCTGGTAAAAGAGCTTATGCAAGGGGCCATCCATTAAAGTGATTAATCGCCGAACCATCAGGCAAGTAGCCATTTCTGTCAGCCTCCTGGCTGTAGTGGGCATTTTTTTGTTACCGCGCACCACAAAAGCTGATGTTAATGACTTTGTTGTCACTAACTTTCAAGCCGACTACACGCTCACCAATAAAGACCCCCAGGGACAGCTGGGTACTAAAGAAATTATTGACGTTAACTTTACCGACTACAACCATGGTATTTTACGAGCTATACCAGATACCTACAAAGGCCATAATGTTCATATAAAAGATATTTCGGTCGTTAATTCTTCGGGTCAAGCTTGGCCATTTTCTACTTATACCCAAAATGGCAATTTGGTTTTAAAAATCGGCGATCCTTATCAAACTGTTACCGGCAAGCAAGAATTTATTATCAATTACACCGTTCAAAATGTAATCTCTTTTTATAAAGATCATGATGAGCTGTATTGGGATATTAACGGAGATCAGTGGCAACAGCCCTTCGACCATGTTTCGGCCACATTCCATATACCTGCTAATTATCTATCTGCTGACGGTAAACTGGCTTGCTACACCGGCGCTTATGGCAGTACTGAATCTGATTGTACTATTCAGGTTGATGCTGACGGGACTGTTAGTAGCCAAACCTCTAGTAAACTGCAACCCTATCAAACACTAACTGATGTCATTAGCCTGCGGACGGGTATTTTCCGGCCTTCTACCTTAGCAGATCTGGTTAAAGAAAACTCTCTCTTATTGGTAGAGGCTTTTGCATTGCCCTTACTGGCTCTTATCGTCGGCTTTACGCGTTGGTGGCTGCGCGGTCGAGACCCCAAAGGACGAGGCACCATTGTGCCCGAATATGATTCGCCAGATGGCCTAAAGCCTGCCGCGGTCGGTACGCTCATAGATTTTAAGGTCGATAACCGGGACATTTCGGCCACTATTATTGACATGGCGGTACGTAAATACTTGCGTATTATTGAAGCTGACAAAAAGAAGCTACTAGGCATAGGCACCAACAAAACGTACTCCTTGCAACTCATTAATCCCGATTTCTCAGGGCTGAACGACTTTGAACAAACGATTATGAACGGCTTATTTAGTACTAAGCAGGTTAACGAAACAGTGGATCTGTCCACGCTCAAAAACAGTTTTTACACTACGGCTGCTACGGCCCGTAAAAAGATCAACGACGATCTGGTGAACGGAGGCTATCTTATCAAGAAGTCAAATGCTGGCATTGGTGTTATCGCCATAATCTTTACACTTGTGTTTATAGTAAGCATCCTCATCAAAAAGGATGTAATTGTATTTAGCGATATTGTGGCGGGGTTAATCTTGGTTGGTTTTGAGAAGCTTATGGCCACGCGGAGCGTCAAAGGCGTAGCTGCCAAAGAATATATAGAAGGGTTGAAATTGTATCTCCAGACAGCTGACGCCGAGCGCTTTAAAATGCTGCAAAGCCCTAACGCACCCTACTCTACACAGACGAATGCGCCCGTTAAGACAGTAGACTTGTTTGAAAAACTACTACCTTATGCCGTTTCGCTTGGGGTAGAAAAAGACTGGGCTGGGCAGTTCAAGGACATATATAAGCAACCACCGGATTGGTACCAGGGCAACTGGCAAACCTTTAATACCATCTACCTTGTGTCATCTTTAAGCGGCAGCGTGAGTGCTATATCGTCAAGCTTCAGTGCACCTTCCAGTTCTTCGGTCAGTGGCTTTGGCGGCGGCGGCTTTGGTGGTGGTGGAGGCGGTGGCGGAGGCGGCGGAGGCTGGTAGGCTTGCTCCAAAATATAAAATGCCTGATTATTATACGTACTGAATTATGCCTGCCGAGATACTAGTTTCTAAAGTTCAACCAAGAGATGCTAGGTTATACGCAAAACTTTTTGCGCATTTGGATATTGGCGGAGCAGAACGAGGACAACCGGCGCTTGAGGAATTAAGAGGTCGAGCTGTATGGGAAAAACGTATACTTGCCGGTGAGGATCGTATATATGTTGCGAGATCCGTCCCAGAGAATAATGTAGTTGGCTATTTAGCGATTGTCGGTTCTTCAAGTGATCTGGAAGTAAGTAGTCGTATCTCGCCTGAACAAAATGAGGCGGATGTTTTAGCAGTACTAATGGGTCGGGCAGGCCTACAGCAAAGTGTTGAGGTTGTTGAATCAACATCTTGAATAACGGCAACGGAAGTTTCGATTTAAGTCTCGTCAAGCTACAATAGGTTTATATGAAACATATCTGGCGGATTATTACGTTTACCCGAGAACTTTGGCGTTACTACGTCGTTATCTCCATTTTTACCATTTTGTTAGCAGGTATGAGCCAGCTTACGCCTATCTTTACCAAGGGCGCTATCGATCAAATCACGAATGTCTTAAAAGGCGGCCATGTAGACGTTACCATTGTGGCTGTCTTTGCGCTTTTAATCTTTTTGACAGATGTTGGCCAAACTATCTTTAGTAATGTTGGCGGTTATCTGGGCGATATTATGTCTGCCAAACTTACAAAGCTTCTCAGTGATCGATACTATAAGCATCTCCTAAGCCTACCCCAGCACTACTTTGATACTGAGCTATCCGGCAAAATCATCAACCGCATGAACCGCGGTATTAGCCAAATTGGCGATTTTGTACAAACCCTTAGCAATAACTTTCTACAGTTTGTTTTTAGCACTGTCTTCTCGCTCATTATTGTGGCCTTCTACTCCTGGCCGGTTGCCCTCATGCTGTTACTCATCTATCCCATCTTTATCTGGATGACCATGCGTACCAGCAGTAAGTGGATGAACTACCAGCACAAGATTAACGATAACCTGGATATTGCGGTTGGACGCTTTACCGAAAGCATCGGCCAGATTAAGGTAGTCAAAAGCTTTATTTCTGAAACCCGCGAGTTAAATTTCTTCAAAAAACATATGAGCAAGACGGTGGATATTACCAAACCGCAAAGCAATTACTGGCATTGGCAAGATGTCCGGCGGCGGCTGGTGCTCAACGTCATCTTTTTTGCAGTTTTTGCCTTCATCTTTATAGAGACTGCTAAGGGTGTCTACAGCATCGGCACCATGGTGCTACTTATCCAGTACGCTATGCTTATCCGCATACCCGTTTTTACTATTAGCTTTTTAGTTGATCGGACCCAGCGGGCTATTGCCAATACCAAAGATTATTTTGAGGCTATGGACCAGCAGCCTGAACTAACCGACCGGCCGAATGCCCAAGCCCTAAAGGTTAGTACTGGTGAAATTGTCTACGAAAACCTGACGTTCTCTTATGGCGATAGCCCGGTCTTAAAAGGTCTGAGTTTTGTTGTTCCGCCAGACAGCAAGGTAGCACTGGTGGGCGAGAGCGGTGAAGGCAAAACTACCATAACCAATTTGTTGATGAGGCTATATGAACCTGGCCAGGGACGAATCTTGATAGATAATCAGGATATTTCAGGGGTGACCCAAGTCAGTCTACGCTCCCAAATTGGCGTGGTTTTTCAGGATCCGGCCTTGTTTAGCGGTACTGTTTTTGAAAACATCGCCTATGCCGACCCTAAAACTTCCAAACAAGCAGTAATTGACGCCGCCAAAGCAGCCAATGCCGATGAGTTTATCGGTAAGTTTGAGAAGGGCTACGATACCGAGATTGGCGAACGCGGGCTCAAACTGAGCGGCGGACAAAAACAGCGCATTGCCATTGCCCGCGCCCTGCTAAAAGATGCGCCTATCTTAGTACTGGACGAGGCAACCAGTAGTCTGGATAGTAAGAGCGAGGCCATGGTGCAGGAGGCTCTGGAACGGCTGATGAAAGGCCGTACGACGTTAATAATCGCCCACCGGCTCAGTACTATTCAACATGTTGATCAAATTATTACCCTGCAAAATGGCCAGGTAGACGAAATTGGCACACCCCAGCAGCTGGCTAAAAGCGGCGGCATTTATGATCAATTACTCAAATTGCAACACGGTGCCACCGAGGCCACTAAGAAAAAACTCAAAGAGTTCGAAATATCCGGCTAGAATGAAAAAGAAGAAAGGTGTATGGAGCAAGGAGTAGGTACCAGAGCATGTTTAGAATTGCGTTGTATCGTTTACTTACTCTCTACTCCTTGCTCCTTACTCCGTTGCGTAGCAACCTGAATTTTTAAGATTAGCTTTCGGGCAAATAAGGTATACTAATTAGGTTAATTTGGAAGGAAGTATGGGCCAGAGAATACTTTTTATAATTATTGCCGGTTTGTTTTTATTCACCTCGCTTGGCTTCAGCATTTTAGTTATTTATGAGATGCATCAGCAAAGCCAGCAAAACGCCAACCAAACACAAACAGATCAACAAACTAATTCTAAGGAGGCTAAATTGCAAGGGACAAAATTATCAAACTTCACGCCAGTTGCTACTGTGGCTACACTACAGACAACTGATCTAAAAGAAGGCTCCGGTGCAGCTGCCAAGGCTACAGACACGGTTACTGTCAACTACACTGGCGCTGTAGCCGCTACTGGTATTATTTTCCAGAGCTCACTGGACACGGGTCAGCCTGCAACTTTTCCGCTAAATCAAGTCATCAAAGGTTGGACTGATGGCATACCGGGCATGAAGGTTGGCGGCACGCGTCGTTTACTCATTCCGGCCGCTGACGCCTACGGAGCCAATCCGCCATCAGGATCAGGCATCCCTGCCAACGCTGGTTTAGTCTTTGATGTCGATCTCATCAAGATAGGGCAGTAGCCTTTTTAGGGTAAAAATGACCCAAAAAACACAACATATAGTGGTCTTGACACAAGCATAAACGCTAGAGTATACTTGAGCTTGATACGCAAATTAGTAAAATAAATAATCAATAAAGCTAAGCAAGGGGCTTATATATGACCAAAAAAATTACCATCTTTACTACTAATACTTGTGCCTACTGCAGTATGGTCAAAAAGTTCCTCGATGCCAAAGGCCACACTTACGAGGTCGTTAATCTAGACGAAAATCCAGAACGTCAGGCTGAAGCTTTGGAAGTCAGTGGTGCGTTAACGGTGCCAGTGACAGTTGTAACCAAGCAGGACGATAGCCAGGAAGTTATAGTTGGCTTTAATCTAGCCAAACTAGCCCCCGCAATAGCCTAAGTTTCAATTTTCAATCAATGTATCAAACGTACAATTATCAAACTTTTGGCTCATTGATTCATTGAAAATTGGAGGTTTGAAAATTATTTACAAGAAAGTTACAGTAGTACTATGAGTGAACCTGTTGGCGAAACGAGCACTAAGGTGTGGGATGTCATTATGATTGGCGCTGGACCGGCTGCGCTCAGTGCAGCTATTTATACTACCCGGGAAGATATCAATACGCTGTTATTAGATAAAGGTCCGGTAGGTGGTTTGGCGGCAGTTACGGATTGGATAGATAATTATCCGGGCTTTCCCAAAGGTATAGCTGGTTTAGAATTATCCGATTTGTTCCAAAAGCAAGCTGTGCGTTTCGGAACTGAGTTTGACTATGCAGAGGTTAATGAAATTGTCGATGAGGGCAAGCTCAAACGGCTTAAAACTACTAACGGCGACTATTTAGCCAAAACAATCTTGTTGGCCACCGGAAGCGACTATAAAAAAGTCGGTGTGCCGGGCGAGCGGGAATATTATGCGCGCGGCGTTCATTATTGCGCCACCTGCGACGGAGCTTTTTATCGCGATAAAAAACTAGTGGTGGTCGGCGGCGGTAATTCGGCCGTACAAGAAGCCCTGTTTCTGACACGTTATGCCAGCCACATAGACATGCTGGTGCGTAATAAGTTAAGAGCTAGTGATATTTTGCAACAAGAGCTAGAAAAGAATCCAAAGATCACCGTTCACTTAGGTGTAACTACCGACGAAATTGTCGGCGATAAACCAGTGCCTGAAGGCGGCAAGGTTATAAAGGTAATTGGGACAGATACGGCTACTGGCAAAAAAGTTGACTTCCAAACCGACGGTGTTTTTGTGTTCGTTGGACTATCACCAAACACCGGCTTTTTAAAAAGTTCTGTTGAGCTGGACGAGATAGGCTTTATTAAAACTGACCCCGGACTACAGACCAAGATAAAAGGTGTTTTTGCGGCCGGCGATGTCCGCAGCGGCGCCACCATGCAAATTGCCAGCGCTAGCGGTGAGGGTGCCACGGCTGCCCTCATGATCCGTCACTACCTGGAAGACTTAGAACGCAGTTAAGTTTCTGTGCAAGGCCCGACCCTGCAAAATATAATGAAAAATCTGGTGATTTTATCAAAAATCTCCTTGTTTTTTGCAGGGTCGGGCCTTGCACAGATCCATTATTTGAGGTCGGGCGTGTAGCCGGGGAAGAAGTCTAATACTAGTTGGTCTTTGGTCACACCGTGCTTGTGCAAATCTGCTTCTAATGATTCCACCATTGGCTCTGGGCCGGAGACGTATATGCGCTTATCTGCTGCATCACCAACTAATTCCAATATTTTCTCGGCGCTCAAGCGGCCAGTTTCGCCCTTCCAGTCAGCCTCAGGCTCTGACGCAATTTGTATGACTTTGGCGCCGTATGCTTCAAATAGATCTACAAATATAAAATCTTGTGGCATATTGGCAGCTAATAGAGCCACAATTTGACGTTTCTCATCTTTATCCGCTAGCCACTTTACCATGCTACGAAAGGGAGTAATGCCAATGCCTCCAGCCACAAAAACCAGTGGAATCGTGGTGTCTTTGGGTAGCACAAAGTCGCCCATGGGCTCGACGATTTTGACTTCTGTCCGGGGCTTTAGTGTAAATAAGGTCTTTTTAAAGGAGCTACTTTTGCTGCCCGCAAACTTGGTAGTAATACTGATGAGTTCTTCGGTGGGACTAGAGGAGAGGGTAAACCAGTGCTTAATGCCGCGATCGTCCGGGTTGTTGTGCGGCAAGTACATTTCAATAAATTGCCCGGCCGTATAATCAAAAGGTTTCTCTGGCCTAAACCAAAAGGTTCGCACGTCATGGTTCTCCTGGTGGCGGCGCTCCAGCCTAATCTTCATGTCCGTAGTATAACAAATTACTTCGGTAGCCTTTTGAGCTTTACGCGTAAATGCTTGGGGCGTAGAAACTGCATTTTATGGGGCACATCTGTAGTGATACTTAAACGCGGGTAGAGTAGCTTATAAATTCGTCCAACTAAGGGACTATTGATGGTATAGACGACCACATCTAACTGATGACGTCTGGTCAGCCAGTAGACCAAAGGGTTGAGTACCCAGTAATTTACATCGATACCCTCAAAGCCAAAGATACGGGCATCATTAAGAGCGTCAAAAGGATTGCGTTGTTCCAGACCATATAGCGGTACATTGGGACAGTATTGGCCAAAGGTAAATAATTCGTGATGGTTGTAGGCTATGACGGTGCACTGGCTTTTTTTAGGATGATCGGCCAAAAGTCTTGCGAGCGGCTTGGCCCAGTCGCTGCCCTTACACTCAATAATGACCGGTGTTTTGCCGGCTGCTGCCAGTGCCTCCGTCAGAGTTGGAATGGTCTGGCCGACCTCCTCTGTTAATTGTTTGTGTTGTTTGAGACTAAGTGATGAAATCTTGTGGCTCAGGCCCCATACCCGCTCCAGGTTGGCATCATGACTGAGGACCAAATGCTTGTCCGCCGTAACGCGGACGTCGAACTCGATGCCATCCACGCCGGCCACGATGGCAGCTTTAATGGCTGCAATAGAATTTTCTTGGGCGAGTGCCCGGGCACCACGGTGCCCGATAATTTTGATCATTTATAGTAGTGTACAATATATCTGAGATTATTATCAGAGACTACAAAGGAGCAAACATGCCAGACTTTAATCAAATTTTGATCCCAGGTGATTTCCAAAACGGAATTGTAAATACGGTGGTAGAGATTCCAGAGGGCTCGGTGCTCAAAATTGAATGGGATCGTAAGAATGCTGCCTTTATGCTAGACAGAGTTGAGCCGGCAATTTTTGCCAAACCCTGCAGTTATGGCTTTATTCCTGGAACGCTTGACGAAGATGGTGACGAGCTAGACACCTTAATTGTTTGTGCTGAGCCTTTGCCGACTGGTATTTGGCTAGAAGCCCGCATTGTGGGCATCATGAACTTTGAGGATGACGGCGAAATGGACCACAAGGTAGTGGTTGTACCGGCCGATGATCGTAACACCGGCGACAGCATTAAGACTTTAGGTGACTTAGGCGAACGCTGGAAGCAAAAGATAGACCACCACTTTAGCCACTACAAAGACCTCAAAAAACCCGGCAGCACCAAGGTTCTAGGTTGGGGCGATGCCGAAGATGCCAAAAAAATTATTTCTGAATGTATATTACGCTTCAAAAAGTGAAAAAAATAATCCCATTAGATGCAGTCCTTGTCCCCGATTCGGCCACGAAAGTGTTCCAAGGGGTAATCTATGATGTCTATCAATGGCCTCAAACATTATTTGACGGCTCCGAGGCCACGTTCGAAATGCTCAAGCGGCCAGATACTGTATCGGCAATTTGTGTTGTTGATGACAAACTTCTAGTCCTAAAAGAAGAACAGCCCCATAGCGGTGAGAGGCTCAGCTTCCCGGGCGGGCGAGTTGATTCGACAGATAAGTCGCCACTAGCGGCCATAAAGAGGGAATTACATGAGGAGACAGGATATAGCTTTAAAAAATGGCGCCTAGTAAATGTTAAACAGATGCACACTAAAATAGAATGGTTCATCCATTTATTCTTGGCTTGGGACGTTGACTCAAAGTCCAATCCTCATATCGACGGAGGTGAGAAAATTGAAGTCACATTTATGTCTTTTGATGAAGTAAAGAAACTTAGCCAAGAGAGCAACAGGTATATAGATGAAAGCCAAGACGTATTTAAGTTGCTTACAAAACTTGACGATCTACTAACTTTTGCGCCGTTTCAGGGTCAAGAAGTCGATAGATAGGCATTGCGCTCTCCCGGGTAACACCGTACAATAGCTCTGAACATGCTAATGCTAAACAGGGGATATACTTTATGAAATCACGGGTGGCAATAAATGGCTTTGGTCGGATTGGGCGTAATGCTTTTAAGATAGCGTTTGACCGGGCTGATCTTGAAATAGTGGCTATTAATGATCTGACTGACACCAAGACTCTGGCTCATTTATTGAAGCATGATAGCAATTACGGTGCTTACGATAAAGATGTAAAGTTCGATGACAAGAATTTGATAGTAGACGGTCAAAGTATCGTGGTTCTGGCCGAAAAGGATCCAACCAAGCTACCATGGAAAGAGCTCGATGTTGATGTGGTCATTGAATCGACCGGCTTTTTTACCAAGCACGAGCTACTTAAACAACACATAGATGCTGGTGCTAAGCGAGTTATTTTGTCGGCCCCAGAAAAAGATGATACGCACCACGACACCTACGTCATGGGCGTTAACGAACAAGACTTGAACCCCGAGCACCAGATTATTTCTAATGCCAGTTGCACGACTAACTGTATTACGCCGGTTATGGCGGTGATCGAGGGTGAGTTTGGTATTGAAAAAGCTATGATGACTACCGTGCACAGCTATACCGCCAGCCAGAAGCTCCAGGATGCACCGGCAAAAGATCTAAGAGAAGCCCGTAATGCTGCCGAAAACATTGTTCCGACTACTACGGGAGCCTCGATTGCGGCTGCAAAAGCGCTGCCAGCGCTAGTTGGCATCTTTGGTGGTCTTAGCATACGAGTACCCACCCCCGTTGTATCACTCAGTGATTTTGTCATCATTACCAAAAAACCGGTTACCGTAGAAACAGTCAACAATGCCTTTAAAGCCGCCGCCGCCAACCCCTATTTCCAGGGCATTTTAACCGTGACCGAAGAAGAACTGGTAAGTAGTGACTTTATCGGCAATAGTCACTCGGCCATCGTTGACTTACCACTAACAGCCGTTATTGGTGGCAATATGCTCAAGGTGGTAGCGTGGTATGACAATGAGTGGGGCTATAGTAATCGCTTAGTAGAAATGACAGCAGAAGCCGGCAAACAAGTACATTCGTCATGAAAATTTATGTTGGGGCAGATCACCTAGGTTTCCATTTGCGTACAGGACTGCTCAAATATTTGACGTCAGCCGGCTATGAAATTGCCGATAAAGGCGACGCGGTTTTAAAACCCGATGACGATTACCCACAATTTGCCGGTAGGGTTATTTCGGCACTTCTGGCCAGTGACGACCCTGACCCGCGTGGGATATTACTATGCGGAAGTGGACAGGGCATGTGTATGGCAGCCAATCGGTATAAACACATCAGAGCTTGCTTGGGCTACAATCAAAAAACCGTTCAGAGCGCCCGCAATGATGACGATAGTAATGTATTGTGCTTGCCAGCAGCTACGCTCGAACCCGAAGCAGCTTATCAAATTGTCGAGACTTGGCTTAGAACACCTTTTGCCGCCGCGCCGCGCTATATACGCCGCAACAACGAATTAGATGAGCTTGGATAGACCCGATGGCCATTATTTGTCCGACGGTGACAGCTACTTCTAAGGAAGATTACGATGAGCAACTACATAGAGCCGTAGCATTGGCAAAACGGATTCATATTGATCTGATGGACGGTGAGTTTGCGCCTACCAAATCGCTCAGTATAGAGGAGATCTGGTGGCCGGCAGGTGTAGGGGTGGATCTCCATGTTATGTATAAACATCCCCAGGCACTGCTGGCAATGATTCTCAAACTACATCCTCGCCTAGTGATTATCCATGCCGAAGCCGAAGGCGATTTTGAAGACTTTGCAGCTAAACTCAAGACGGCAGGTATTAAGATAGGTGTGGCCTTATTGGCATCTACCCCAGTGGTACAGATTGAATCAGTACTCTCTCAACTCAATCACGTGCTGATATTTAGCGGCAATTTGGGCTACTTTGGGGGTCAAGCGGATTTTGCCTTATTGCAAAAAGCAGAAAATATTAAGCAAGATCATCCTTATCTGGAAATTGGCTGGGACGGCGGCATTAATGACCAAAATATCACCCAGTTAATTGCGGGCGGCGTAGATGTGCTTAACACTGGCGGTTTTATACAAAAGTCCAACAATCCTGCTCATGCTTATGCTACACTTAAAGGGTTAGCATTAAACATGAAAAATGAGTAATAAAAAATATACAACTGAAGAGCTTGAGCTCAAGGCTAATGATATCCGCAAGGATATTATTAAGATGCTCGAGGAAGCCGGCAGCGGCCATAGCGCTGGCCCGCTTGGTCTAGCCGATATCTTTACGGCTCTTTACTTTGACATTCTCAAGCATGACCCCAAAAAACCCGATTGGGACCAACGCGATATATTGATATTGAGTAACGGGCACTGCGTACCTGTTCGTTACGCTACGATGGCACATGCCGGTTATTTTGATCGATCGGAACTTATGACGCTGCGTAAACTTGGCTCGCGTTTGCAAGGTCATCCAGAACGAGTACGGTTACCGGGACTTGAAACTACCAGCGGGCCATTAGGTTCCGGGTTAAGCCAGGCAGCCGGTATGGCTTTGGCCCTGCGTATGAACAAAGAGCAGTTCCGATGGGTCTATGTAGTCATGGGTGATGGCGAGCAAGATGAAGGTAATGTCTGGGAAGCCGCAATGTTGGCTAGCAAATACAAGCTGAACAATATTATCGCGATTACCGATCGCAATAACATTCAAATTGATGGACCAACAGAGGTGGTGATGCCTCTGGAAGACCTCAAGGACAAATGGGAAGCCTTTGGCTGGCACGTTATAGAGATTGACGGCAACAATATAGAGTCTGTGATTGACGCCTGCGCTATGGGCCGGGCAATCGTTGAGAAGCCAGTTATGATCATCGCTCATACTGTGCCAGGTAAGGGCGTAGACTTTATGGAATATGACTTTCACTGGCACGGTTCACCACCCAATGCCGAGCAAGCCAAGGTGGCCCTTCACGAGCTCCGTACCTTAGGTGGCAAAATCAGGAGCGAACATGAATGAGCCGCATCTAGTCGATGACTTTTTGGCCAAAGACCTAATGAGTGAGCCAATCCGCAAAGGTTTTGGCCGCGGTTTGCTTAAGGCCGGACAAATTGATGAGCAAGTAGTAGCAGCTTGTGCCGATCTGACTGATTCAACCATGATGAATTTATTCGCTAAGGAATTTCCAGAACGGTTTATTGAGATTGGGGTGGCTGAGCAGAATCTGGTCACTGTTGGCGCCGGCTTGTCGGCTATGGGCAAAATACCTTTTGTAAGCAGCTACGCTGCATTTAGTCCGGGACGTAACTGGGAACAAATCCGCACCACTATTTGCCTCAACCAACGACCGGTCAAAATCATTGGCTCTCATGCCGGTGTATCGGTCGGCCCAGACGGAGCCACGCATCAGATGCTAGAAGATATTGCGCTGATGCGAGTACTGCCTAATATGATCGTAATTGCGCCCGGTGACAGTTTAGAGGCTGAGCGGGCAACCCTCGCGCTGGCAGCAGATAAAGAACACCCTGCTTATATGCGTTTAGCTCGGGAAGCTACGCCAATTATCACTACGCCCAAGACACCTTTTGCGATTGGTAAAGCTTACATCTACGCCCCAGGCAGTGACATAACTATCGTCAGCACCGGCACCATGACCTATCAAGCCCTAGTGGCTGCCGAAAAAGTATATAAAGATGGCATAGACGTAGAGGTTATTCATTGCCCAACCATCAAACCGCTTGACGCCGTAACTATTCTGCATAGCGTCCGTAAAACCGGGCTGGTTATAACGGTTGAGGAGGGCCAGATTAATGGCGGGCTTGGCGGGGCAGTTGCCGAACTGCTGGGCGAGGAACAGCCGGTACCCATGAAGCGTATCGGTATGCGCGACCATTTTGGCGAATCAGGCTCGCCGGAGGAGCTACTCGAGCATTTTGGCCTGACTGCCAAGCAAATTATTATTGCCGCTCACGAAATGATAACTGAACATAAAAAGGAAACAAACTAATGCCACTTACGCTCAGACAAATCCGACAAAACTGTACTAAAGCTCGTAACACCATGCAACGGGCCAGGGCTGAACATTTTGCACTTGGCGCCTTTAACTTGGATAACCAAGAAACCTTAATAGCGGTAGCTAGGGCTGCCAAGAATAAAAATGCACCACTACTAGTAGAAGTTAGTAAAGGCGAGGTGGATGCACTGGGTCTAGATAACGTCCGCGATATGGTAGATAACTACAAGGCAGATTACGGCCTAGAGATGTATATTAACCTTGATCATTCACCGAGCGTTCAAGACGCTATAGATGGCATCGAGGCCGGGTTTGAGTTTATCCATATTGATATAAGCCAGGCTAAGCATGATGCATCGGAGGAGGAGATTATGGCTGAAACCGTTAAAGTGGTTCAGGCTGCCAAACTCACAGGAGCACTAGTAGAGAGCGAACCGCATTATTTTGGCGGCGGTTCCAATGTGTTTACCCAGAACATTGATTACGAAGAGATTAAGAAAACCTTTAGCACTCCCGAAGGCGCCAAAGCCTTTGTTGATGCCACTGGTATAGATACCTATGCGGCAGCGATAGGTAACCTGCACGGTAAATATCCCGTGCCAAAGGTGTTGGATCTTGAATTACTACAGCGCATCAGAGCAGTCATTAGCTGCAATATTTCATTGCATGGCGGCAGTGATACCCCGGGCCATTACTTTGTTGACGCTGTTCAAATTGGCGTTTCCAAAATCAATATTAACTCTGATATGCGTTTTGCCTATCGTAAAACATTAGAACAAGTATTGGCCGAGAACCCAACTGAATACGCCGTAGTAAAGCTAATGGATAAGGTCATTGAGGCGGTTCAGGCGGTGGTAGAAAGCAAAATCGACATGTTTAATTCCGCCGGTAAAGCTCAGCCATAAGCAGATTGCTTTTTGGATCAATTTTGTGGCACAATAACGCAGTAATATAAAGAAATATAAGCTGAAAGTGGTGGGATGAACAAACTGGACGTAATAAGTGTGGGTGACATTGTAACAGACGCCTTCATAAAATTGATTGATGATGAGGCTCATACCTACGACAACGAGCAAGGCAAATGGCTGGCCATGCCATTTGCTACCAAAGTTCCTTTTGACCACGCCGAAGTAATAGAAGGGGTAGGCAATGCCGCCAACGCGGCTGTCAGTTTTGCTCGGCTTGGACTAGGTAGCGGCTTTGTAACCAACGTTGGTGAAGATAAATATGGCCGCGACATGATTCATGCCCTACACAAAAACAAAGTAGATACCCGTTTTGTGCACATTAATCCTGATAAGAAAAGTAATTACCACTATGTGCTGTGGTATAAAGAAGAACGTACCATTTTGATCAAACACGAAGAATATACCTACTATTGGCCGCACCTTAGACCAGACGAAATCCCCCGCTGGATATACTTCAGTTCTATTAGTAAAAATGCCCTCGATTTCCACGACGATATAACCAAGTGGCTTGAGGCTCACGATGACGTTCTGCTGGCTTTTCAGCCTGGTACATTTCAGATTGATGCTGGTACAGAGCGCTTGGCCCATCTATACAAGCGGACGGCAGTACTGATACTTAACCGCGAAGAAGCGGCCACCGTTGGCGGGGGTAAACATAACGATATTAATGATCTGTTTGATCATTTGCATGTTCTTGGACCAAAAGTTGTGGTCATAACTGATGGACCAGACGGTGCTTATGCCAGCGACGGCAGCAATCGTTACAAAATGCCACCTTACCCAGATCCGAAGCCACCTTATGAACGAACGGGAGCAGGCGATGCGTTTGCGTCAACTTTTGTGGCGGCTTTGATTAAAGGAAATACAGTAGAAGGTGCACTGCAATGGGCGCCTATCAACTCCATGAGTGTTGTTCAGAAGGTAGGTGCTCAGGCTGGTTTGCTCGACGAAGGCCAGTTGGCCGAACTGCTCAAAAAAGCGCCAGCCTGGTATCAGGCTGAGCGGATGTAATTTTCCGCTCTAAGCCGGTTATGGTAAGCTTAAAATAACTATGTCTGTTTTATCGGAACTTTTGGGCGCTGCTGAGCCTGGCTTCACCACTGCTTTACACGAGCTGGAGTCGGCGAGCGGCTCGGATGGTACCGATCTGCGCCTAACTTCAGAAATAGCCAAAAAGGTTCATAACAAAATCCGTGAGCTCGGGCTTGATCCTATGGATACTACCGGCAAAGAGCTGTATCACGGGCTACAGGCATTAGTTAAGATTCACGATGAATTCTTAAGATTGGCCTTGGGTGCGCATGATCCAGATGATACGAATGACTTGTTGCGGCGCTGTATAATGGCCGTCAATAGCCTGTTTATACCCAAGCAGTGTTGGGTTCTAAAACACAGCGTAGCCAAAAAACTCCTAAAAGATATGCCCCCAAAAAAGGTCATGAAACAATTGAGCTACCGTTCGATTGATTCAATGCTAAAACGAGAGAACATAGGAGAACTATACCTGGCACTTTATTTTATAGAATCGCGTGCCTGGCTTGAACGATTCATAAAATCTTATAAAAAACTAAAGCCCAGTGATTTTGAAGTAAGAAACGTAGATATCTTACAGCTAACTGGTAAACAATGGGGGGATGCTCTCACTGGCTATGTTTACCAAAACAGGCATAATGTAATTGTACTGAAAGACCTTGGCGTAATAGGAGTTTTGCCGCTGCCTCCTGGTCGTTTACGCGGTATTTGTATTACGATGATGCCTTTACTGCTTCATTACATAAATGAGATCCGGCTGTATAGTTCCTACTTCAAGCTCCAGCAGGTCAAGCCAGACTTTGACCATCTGATAATAGATACACTACTTGCCGATGCTAAGCCGGTTGCCAGCATGATAAATCAGCCCCTTCATTGGCGAGTAATCCAGCGTTTTTATGGCCGGTCAGGGCAGCATAAACATCCCGAGATTTTTGATCCGCATATACAGCCTGAGGATATCGAGTGGCGTAAAGCCGAACAAATAATGTTCCGTATTGAACCAGCTCTAAAATTTTGGGAGGATTTAGATTATGTTGGCGGGCTTTATGACAATTGCCCTGTCTCATTCAACCTTATCGATAATGTGCTGAGCTATTGTAATGATTTACCATATGGCCAACAAGCGGTTATTCACTTTAGGGACAGTCTTTGGGACGAACTTATGGTGCGCTATTTAGAGCATAGAACATTAGAAGAGCAGGTCTTGAGCCAGCTAGATAACGAGACGCTTCAAACCGGGTCGACGGTGCCTAGTCAAAAGGATATGGCTTAGCTATGTATCAAATCTGTGTGTCTGGGGCAGCAAAGGGCCACACTGTTGAAGAAGGCAAGCGCCTGGCAGAAACAACCGGTATTGCTATTGCCAAAAGCGGACATGTACTTATGACCGGCGCGACCACCGGACTCCCACATATCTCTGCCAATGCCTATAAGCAGCACGGCGGCACTATGAGTGTTGGCATAAGCCCGGCCAGTAGTAAGATTGAGCATGTTATGAAATACCGGTTACCGACCAAACCGTACGACGTTATTATTTACACCGGTATGCATTATGTCGGACGGGATACATTTTTGATTAACTCAAGCGATGCGGTTATTAGCATTGGCGGACGGTTGGGTACGCTACATGAAGCCATGATTGCTATCGAGACCGATACGCCTATTGGTTTTTTGCAGGGTGCGGGCGGCACGGGTGAGGATATTCTAACCATTCTTAAGTCTGCCGGCAGGGAAGCAGATGAAGGAATATTATTTGGAGATGATGCCCAGCAGCTGCTTGATCAGCTTGTAAAGCTACTGGATAACGAAAACCATAAATATATGGACTTATACGAGTGATAATATGCAGACAGATAGTCTACAATTAGTAGGTGAACAAGTTTCGACTTAAAAGTGATTATAAGCCCACCGGTGATCAGCCGAGTGCTATTGCGGATTTGACTAAGGGGCTAGAGGAAAACACCAAAGAGCAGGTTTTGTTGGGCGTGACAGGTAGCGGCAAGACGTTTACTATGGCAAACGTTATTCAAAATGCTCAAAAACCAACTTTGGTTCTGAGCCATAACAAAACTTTGGCTGCTCAACTCTATAGCGAGTTCAAACGGTTTTTCCCAGATAATGCAGTTCATTACTTTGTCAGTTACTTCGACTATTATCAGCCGGAAGCTTATATGCCGCGAACCGATACATACATTGAAAAAGATAGTCAAATCAACGAAGAGATAGACCGCTTACGCCACGCGACCACCGATGCCCTTTTGAGCCGGCGCGATGTTATTATTGTGGCCAGTGTCAGTTGTATTTACGGTATCGGCTCAGTTGAAGACTATAATGACCTGGCCATAACCCTAAAACATGGCGAGCGGCGAGTTCGCGATAAGCTACTCAGACAATTGACGGACATTCAATACCAGCGCAACGATATAGATTTTCACCGGGGCACATTTAGAGTACGCGGTGATGTGTTGGATGTTTTTCCAGCCGGCGAGGAACTGGCCTACAGAATCGAGCTATTCGGTGAGGAGGTAGAACGTATTACCAAAATAGATCCCTTGACCGGCGAAATATTGGCCAAGCTTAACGAGCTCAAAGTATTTCCCAGTTCACATTACGTGACACCAGCCGATAAGCTTAAACAGGCTTTAGGCAAAATTGAGCAAGAGTTGGCCGAGAGGCTCGCCTATTTCAAGAAAAATGGTCAACTCTTGGAAGCTCAACGACTAGAGCAGAGGACTCGATTTGATCTGGAGATGATGGAAGAAACAGGCTTTGTGAAGGGAATAGAAAACTATAGCCGATACTTAACCAATCGAGAGCCAGGGGAGCAGCCGGCAACATTATTAGACTATTTTCCGGACGATTATCTGATGTTTATTGATGAATCACACATGACCATTCCGCAAGTAAGGGGAATGTATAATGGCGACCGGGCACGCAAGGAGGTCTTAGTAGATTACGGCTTTCGTTTGCCAAGCGCTCTGGACAATCGGCCGCTCACATTCGTGGAGTTTGAGCGGCACATGAATAGAGTGATGTATGTCAGTGCTACGCCCGCTGAGTTCGAACTGAGCCGAAGCCCCAAACCAGCCCAGCAGGTTATTAGACCAACTGGTTTGCTGGATCCCAAAATAGACATAAGACCAATCGAGGGCCAAATAGATGATTTAATTGCCGAAATTCGGGCTACCATAGACAAGCACCAAAGGGTTTTGGTGACAACACTTACAAAACGCATGTCCGAAGATCTAACTGATTATCTAAAAGACCTTAGCATCAAAGTAACTTATTTACATAGCGACGTAGAGACGCTTGAGCGGACAGATATTTTACGAGACTTAAGGCTGGGTATCTACGATGTGGTGGTAGGAATTAATTTGTTACGTGAAGGGTTGGACCTGCCGGAGGTCAGCCTGGTAGCCATTCTTGATGCCGACAAAGAAGGTTTTTTGCGGAGTGAGCAAGCCTTGATCCAGACGATTGGTCGGGCAGCCCGTCACGTTGAGGGACGCGTGCTCATGTATGCTGATACTATTACCGGCAGCATGAAGCGAGCTATTGGCGAGACTAATCGTCGCCGTAAGATTCAAGAAGCCTATAACACCAAGCACGGTATTGATCCCAAAGGAATAAGCAAGGAGGTAGAGAAGGGTCTTAGACCAGATCTGCCGGAAGAAGCCAAGCGCGCCAAGCTAGACCTTAAAAAAATCCCCAAAGACGAGTACGGCAGTCTTATTAAAGATTTGAATGCTCAGATGGAGCTGGCAGCAGCTAACCTGCAGTTCGAAACCGCGGCTGAACTGCGAGACATCATTAACGATATTAAAAGCAAGCTATAACAACATCCATAAACTGAACAATTCCCCGTCTTTGGCTGAAACTATTCATAATTCCAGCCAAATGAAATGCTTATGGTATAATTTTGGCATAATGGAGTAAAAAATGGATTTGCAGCCAGCGCCAGAGCATCAACCAAAGCCAATACAAACACCTTCTACAGATCAACAATCACCAAATCAGTCTGGAACAGCCCATGCCTCGGGCGTATTAAGCTCGCCTGCTTTTGCGGCCAGCGCCGAGCCGGCCATTAATTTTGGGACATCAGAAAGTACTAGTTCTGGCATGAGTTCAAAAAAGAGCGGATTTTTTTCAAAATTCCTGACAAATACCAGAGCCTACGTGCCAGAGTATATCCTATTGTTAGTCGTTACGGTTTCCCTTGTCAGCATAGTAAATGGCTTAATGAGCAATATCGTCTCCTATATTGGTGATCCTAAACCCCAAACTACCTGGGGAGGTGGCTGGCAATATACATACTCGCTCAGCTTATTGGCCGCCACGTTAGTACTCGTACCTTTGTTAGTGATCTTGACAAAACGTATTAAGGGCACCGAGTTTAGAAATGAAACAATAAAAAACGCTGGTTGGCGCAAGGCCTTTCTGGGAATTTTTCTGCTCATTGTCAGCCTGGCAGCTTTGGGTTATTCCATTGCGTTGGTATATCAAATAATTAGCCAGATTGCCGGTGCTGGTTTGGTGACTTCAAGCGGCGGTATCTGGAAGAATTACGTGCGTGATATCTTTGCTATTTTACTATTTGGAGCAACGACATGGTTGTATGCTCGAGATTACCGCTATACAGACCAAGACGCCGAATATCACCACCAGATATTGGCCAAAATTCATCGTTATGGTCTGACACTTATAGCCATAATACTCGCTGTTGTTTTCAATTTTACTGTGCTAAGCGCCCAGCGCAATGACTTTATCGACAACCTCATAACTAATGACCTAAATTCTATTCATAGCAAAATTGAAGCCTATGAGTCCGATCATGACTCACAAGTAACTTCATTAGATAGCTTGAAGTTATCAGAGGACATCACAAGCAGATCGGCAAAGTATGGTTATGAATATCATACTTCTAGCGATGGTTATAAGCTTTGCGCTGTGTTTAAAACAGATACCAGCTCTAAAACACCAGACGACAGTAGCACCTCGCTCGAGCAGACCCTAAATAGTTCAAGCGATAACTTGTATCCTTCCACCTCCACCTACGCCGACCCGTCGGTTCATGATAAAGGCAGAGTTTGCTTTAGTTACCAAAGCCTGTTCCCGGCAACCACGGCCAACCCTTATAGTAATAACAGCAGTAATAATTTGTTTGATAGTACCGTCACAAACTAAGTAACCAAACCATTTTGTCTTATTATTAATTAGAGCCAACCATCGAGACGCTCAAGCGCGCTAAGAAAAAGCGCGGCTGTGCCATCGATCAATTCAATAGCTCTTTCGTTTATGCCTGTTATAGAACGCTCTGTAGATCTTAAGGCTTGATCGCCAATTTGAAAGGCAACCAAACCTGAACGAGTAACAGCTCCGCCTACCGTATTGCCTGCGCCCTCTAGCGCGACTCTAGCAAGATCAACCGGCCATGACAGTTTAGAAACTGCTTCTCCAATAGTAGGTGCTTCGAAGCTTAGTATATTCATTTTACTATCAACTTATTTTCAATAGTGCGCTCAAAGCTACAACTTGTAAAGTATTATTTGCACTGCATTTTGACGGGACGAGTGTTTAAAGGCCTGCTATACTGGTAGAATGGCAAAATTATCACGGGACGATGTATTAAAATTGGCTCGATTAGCCCGCCTAGAATTATCAAAAGACGAGATAGAATTATTCCAAAGCGAACTTAGCGAGATTTTAAACTATGTTGCCCAGTTGCAAAAAGTAGATACTAAAGGCCTCAAACCTACCTATCAAGTTACAGGACTGGGCAACATTACTCGCCCCGATGAAATTATTGATTATGGTGCTACTCAGGATCAGCTACTCAAAAATGTACCGGCTGTTGAGGATGGTCTGATAAAAGTTAAGCGTGTGCTGGGATGAATATGTGGCCGTCTATTGCTGATATAGCCAGTCAAGTACAGTCAGGTAAACTGCATGCCTCCGATCTGGTCGAGCGTGCACTCCAGAAAATTCATGAAAAAGAAGATTATAAAGCGATAATTGCCACTACTGAAGAGCGGGCCCGAGATCGTGCTAAAGACATCGATAGCCGTCTCAAAAAAGGCCAAAATGTTGGCCGTCTAGCTGGTGTTCCTTTTGTGGCCAAGGATAATTTTTTAGTTTTTGGAGCCGATACTACCGCTGCCAGTAACATCCTCAAAGGCTTTGAAGCACCGTATCAATCTACAGCCGTCGAGCGCCTGGAGGCAGAAGGAGCAATTTGTATTGCCAAGGCCAATTTAGATGCGTTTGGGCACGGGACCAGTACCGAAAACAGTGATTTTTTTACCACTCATAATCCTCACGATAAAGGCCGAGTGCCTGGCGGTTCATCCGGCGGTTCGGCCGTAGCAGTAGTGTTAGGCATGGTACCCTTTGCAATCGGGACTGATACCGGTGGGTCATTGCGGCAACCGGCCAACTTCTCCGGCTGTGTGGGCTATAAGCCCACCTATGGCCTGGTGTCTCGTTCTGGCGTAATTGCTATGGCCAGCAGTACCGATACTGTCGGACCTTTGGCGCGTACCGTAGAAGACGCGGCGCTTGTGCTAGATGTTATGGCCGGCAAAGATGAAAAGGACAGCACGACCATTGAGCGCGAAAAGGCCGGATACGATATACGACATGCATCATACGACATACGGGGTAAAAAGGTTGGTGTGATCAAAGAGTACATGACGAAAGATGTTGACGCCAATGTCAGGGCATGTATTGAATCAGCCGTAGCCAAACTTGCACAAGCAGGCGCGCAAATAAAAGAAGTAAGCATACCAACCCTGAAGTCTGCGTTAGCGGCCTACTATATTGTGGTACCGGCCGAAATTAGCAGTAATCTGAGCCGTTATGACGGTCAACGTTACGGCTATAGCTATAAGAATGCCAAAGACCTAAACGATAGTTATACCAAATCGCGAACCATTGGTTTTGGCTATGAGGCAAAACGGCGGATTATGATTGGCACCTATGTACTCAGTAGCGGCTATTATGACGCCTATTATAAGCAGGCTCAAACTGTTAGAACCAAACTTATACAAGAGTTTAATCAGGTCTTTAAAATCGTAGATTTTTTGGCTGGACCGGTTGCGCCGACTACAGCATTTAAGATTGGAGAGAATACCAACGATCCGCTTAAGATGTACTTGGCCGACATTATGACGGTGGCCGCTAATCTTACGGGTATTCCAGCTATTAGCTTGCCAGCAGGAAAAAGCGATGGACTACCCATTGGTCTGCAACTTATGGCAGCAGAGCGTCAAGACAAATCGCTATTGGAATTAGCTCAGGCGAGTGAGGAGTTACTAGCATGAGCCAAAGTCTCGTCATAGCCAGCAGCGCTGGTGCTGTTGTTATTCTTTTACTGGCTATCTGGTGGTTTATGAGACACCGCCGACGCATCATTCATCCAGCTTACTTTAAACAAAAATGGCTTGAGTTGCAGCGCTATTGCGCCGATCGTAAAACCTGGCCACTGGCTGTTATTAGCGCTGATAAGTTATTAGAGGAAGCACTCAAAAAAAGAGGCATGAAGGGCAAAAGCATGGGGGAACGATTAGCGGCTGCCCAACATGATCTGTCTAATAATGACAGTGTTTGGTATGCCCACAACCTTGCAAAAAAACTGGTTGATAAATCTGTCTTAAGGCTGCGTGAAGCGGATGTCAAAAAGGCCCTGGTAGGAGTTCGGCAAGCCTTGAGGGACTTAGGAGCTTTACATGACCGATAAAAAATATACCCCGACCATAGGTATTGAATGTCATATACAGCTTAAAACCAAAACCAAGTTATTCGCGGCCATCGGTAACGATGCTCGTAAGGCTAAGCCCAACACGCTGATTAGTCATATCTGCTTAGGTATGCCGGGCGCGTTACCAATACTAAACGAAAAGGCCGTGGAGCTAGCAGCCCGTATGGCTTTTGCACTCAACACGCGGCCCCAAGCTTACAGTTTTTTTGAACGCAAACACTACTTTTACCCGGATTTACCAAAAGGTTATCAGATTAGTCAGCTTAATCACCCAATTATTGTGGGGGGTATGGTCCATATAGGTAGTCGCAAGGACCCAGTCAGAATTAACCGCGTTCAGATAGAAGAGGATGCTGGCAAAAATACCCATCCTGCCGGCAAAGACTATAGTTTAGTGGACCTAAACCGGGCCGGCACTCCCTTGCTAGAGATTGTGTCCGAGGCCGATATGCACTCCGCCAGCGAGGCCAGGGCATATGTGCGGGAACTCTATCTGCTCGTTAAATATGCCGGTGTATCTGATGCTGATTTATATCATGGCAATATGCGTTTTGATGTCAATGTTAGCTTAAGTACTGATAGTAAAGTGCTGGGAACTCGTACCGAGACCAAAAACCTTAACTCCTTCCGTAGCGTTGAGAAAGCAGTTGAGTATGAAATTAAGCGCCAAACTGAGTTGTTAGATAAGGGGCAAAAAATAGTGCAAGAAACACGCGGTTGGGATGATGCCAAACAAAAGACAGTGAGTCAGCGCGGCAAAGAAGAGGCTCACGATTATAGATACATGCCTGAGCCGGATATTCCACCAATTGAATTGAGCAAAGCTTATATTGATAAAATTGAGGCCGAGATGCCGATTTTACCAGATGAGTGGAGGCAACGATTACATAGTCTTGGGCTTGATGATAGTTATACTGACAGTTTGCTTGATGCTGAGGTTGAGGATGAACATACCAGTTACCTGCCACTTATAGAAGATAGTTTACGTAAGCCAGAAGTAGCTAAACAGTTAGCTAACTGGTTTGTAAATATTGAGATTCCACTGAGACGCGATAGCAAAGTAGGCGAACTCATGAAAGATTCAGCCAGGCTGGACATGTATATGGAGGTGTACACGCTACTGAAGACCGGTGAGTTAAGCTCAACCAACGCCAAGACATTGCTGAGTGATATGCTGCAGGCCGGCATAAAACCACTTAATGTTAAAGATTATGCGGCTGGGCGGGGATATATACAGGTTTCTAACGAAACTGAAATTGCCAAGATCGTTGAGGAAGTTATTAAAGAAAATGCTAAGGCTGCCGAAGATGTAAAAAATGGCGAGATGAAAGCCATCGGCTTTTTGGTCGGCCAAGTAATGGCCAAGTCCAAAGGCCAAGCAAACCCCGGATTAGCTCAGAGGCTCTTGCGGGAGCGGCTGCAGGCCTAGCTCTTTGCGGCGACGCTGGATGTTTGCGTAGCAATTTTCCTGAAAGCGCGACTTACCACTTGGCCCTCTTTCGGCTTCGCCATAAGATAAATCTGGCTTGAGTAAGGGGACTAGTATCATTCTGCAGGCAATCTCATCAAACCATTCTACATATTCTTTCTTTGCCTTACTGTTATCAACCCCATCAGCTAAATCGTCTTCTTTGGACATTAGATATTCTTCGTAAAATGCATCAGAAGTTTCTACGAACGGGTCGTACGTCATGCCGACATTTCTAATATCAGCGCGTCGAAAAGCCCTTTGATTTTTTGTAACACATGAAGAATTTGCGTGAGTAGAAGCTACCAGCCGGCTGGCATGTATAACAATCTCCGCTTCATCCAGTCCGGCTCTCATGCCCTCCTGATAAGTTCTGTAGGCAGATCGGTGTTCGTAATCTCTAAATACTATATCGTCTATCCGGAATCTGAGCGATCTATGCATGTCAGTATCATGACCATAGGCGGCAACAATCCCACGGATTATTTCTCGTTCATCAAACGGTTCGCTAAAGAACTGAACGGTTTCAACCTCGTTTAGATAATTATCACAAACTATTTCTGGATGATTGGGTCCATGGCCAGGCATAGTATCGGAATAAAAAGGCAGAAATATTTCGCGGGCAATCTCTCTATACCGCTCCATCTCGGGTGTCAAAATTAACATAGTAAGAAATACTATAACGCATTTTTCAAGTCGAGCAAGTCTTTTGTTGGTGCTACAATCATGTTATGCAACCCAAACCTATACGAAAAGCAGTCATCGCTGCTGCCGGCTTTGGCACTCGCTTTTTGCCTCAGACCAAAGCTATGCCCAAAGAAATGCTACCGTTGGTAGATAAGCCTATCATCCAATACATTGTCGAGGAGCTAGTAGAGGCGGGCATAGAGGACATCATTATTGTTACCGGTTACCACAAGCGTTCAATCGAAGATCACTTTGATACAATCAGTGCTGACCTGCGATCTAGCTTGCGCCAATCCGGCAAAACCGAACTGCTAGAAGAAACTAAGAAAATTTCCGAACTCGCCAACTTTGCGTATATTCGCCAAAAAGGCCCGCTTGGCAATGCGGCGCCGCTCGTTAACGCTGAGCATTTGTTAGGTGCTGATCCATTTCTCTACACTTTTGCCGATGACTTTGTAGCGGCTCAGCCAAGCCGTTTTAGACAGATAATCACGACACATAATAATCACGGGGGTATGGTACTTACGTGTGTCCGGGCGACCGAAGATAATGCGTACAAGCGTTATGGTTTTGTAGGCGGACAGGAAGAAAGCAATGGGGTTATAAAAGTAAGTCAGATTATTGAAAAACCCGGCACGCGAGCCAGGGCGCCCTCGGACTTAGCCAGTGTTGGCGGATATTTATTTGAGTCGAGCCTGTTTGCGTATCTTCATCAAGATCTTGAGAGGCTTGAGCCCAATCTTGAATTTACACTACAGCCAACATTGCAGCGCATGATACAAGACGGACATGCTATTTTTGGTTGCGAAATTCAAAACGGTAAATTCTACGATACCGGTAATAAATTAGAGTACCTAAAGACGGTTGTGGACTTTGCGCTCCAGCGTGAAGATATTAACCAAGAATTTAGAGAATATCTACAGAGCGTTGTTAGTTAGGGCCTGCTTGTTGGTCAAGCCAATGTCATATACACTACTAACATGAACACTGCGGCCAATATTTTGCTTATTATCGTCTCCGCTACGTTAGCTGTATTTTTAATTGCCGCTATTATTGCCCTTGTCAGAATTAACCAAATTTTAAGCGATGTTCGTCGCATAGCTAGCAAAGCTGAAAAAATTGCAGATAAGGCCGAAGCGGTTGGCGAGTTTTTTCAGCGGACCGCCGGTCCTGCTGCCGTTGCCAAGCTCGTATCGAATGTAGTTGAATCGTTTAATAATAGTCGGCACGCTAAAAATAAGGACCATAAAGAGGAGGACTAGTCATGAAAAACGCTGGAAAAAAGTTTGCCATTGGCACTATCGTTGCAGGCGCAGTAGGCTACCTAGCAGGTATTTTAACAGCGCCAAAGAGCGGTAAAGAAACACGCAAAGATATTGGTGATGCTGCCGCCAAAGCCAAAAACGAGGCCGAACGAAGACTCAAGAGCCTGCATAGCGAGCTCAACAGTTTACTTGACCAGTCAAAAAAGCATGCCACTAAATTGACAGCAGAAGCCAAAAAAGACCTATCTACCGCCATTGAAAAAGCTCAATCCGCCAAAGAAAAAGTCCGTCAGATACTATCTGGTTTACACGAAGGAGACGCCGATGACAGTGACCTCCAAAAGGCAATCAAAGAAGCCGATCAGGCAGTGGCGCATCTGAAGAGTTTTCTAAGCAAAAATATTTCGACAAAGTAACCTGTAGTCATTGTTGTAATTTATAGCGTTTAAGCTAGACCTTAAATTGATTACAATGGTAGTAACAATTAATTGAGGGATTATGGCGAAAAATGGATTAACGGCTAGTGATTTTGTGCACTTGCACAACCACACTCAGTATAGTTTGCTCGATGGCTTGACCAAAATACCTGATTTGATAGATACGGTTCGTCAAATGCAGATGAAGTCTATCGCTATTACAGATCATGGCACCATGTCTGGAGTCATTGAATTTTATAAAAATGCCCTAGATCAAGATATTAAACCCATTATTGGCATTGAGACCTACGTAGCTCCCCGCAACCACACGGACAAAGATCCAGTTAAAGATAAGAATCCGTTTCACTTGATATTGTTGGCCATGAATAACACTGGTTATCGGAACTTAATGCGGCTTAGTACAGTTGCGAATCTGGACGGTTTTTATTACAGGCCACGAATTGATCACGAACTCTTAGAAAAGTATAACGAGGGGCTAATTGTACTAAGCGGTTGCATAGGCGGTGAGGTTGGGGACGCGCTGCGTCAAGGCCAATATGATCAGGCCAAACAAATTGCGTCCTGGTATAAGTCGATCTTTGGTGATCGATACTACTTAGAAATCCAAGACCATGGTCACCTAGATCACCCTAGCCATTGGTCCGAACAATTAAATGTAAATGATCAAGTTTTTAAGCTTGGAAAAGAATTGGACATACCGGCCGTTGTTACCTGCGATGCCCATTATTTAAAGCATGAAGACCAAGAGGCTCACGAAATACTGCTTTGCGTTCAGACGGGTTCATTTTTAAGTGATGAAAAACGAATGAGCCTGAAGAATTTTGAATTGCACGTAACAGACCCCGTGGAGCTGATAAAACGTTGGGGCACAAAACACCCTGAAATCATTACTAATACCCGTCTTATTGCCGAGCGCTGTAATGTCACTATTGAACTAGGTAAGATACTAATTCCAAAATTCCCAGTACCGAGCGGTCAAACGGAGCGTTCATATTTGCATGATCTAGTCTATCAGGGTTTAGCTTGGCGTTACGGCCTAAAAAAACAGAATGCCGCTAAAAAGCTGGATCAAAAAACTGCCAAAACCTTACTACCTAAAAATATCACTGAACGCGCTGACTACGAACTTAGTGTTATTGAGCAGATGGGGTTTAATGGCTACTTCTTGATTATTGCCGATTTTGTGAACTGGGGCAAAGACAATGGTATAGTTTTTGGTCCGGGCCGCGGATCGGCTTCTGGTTCGATTGTGTCCTATGCGCTCAGAATTACCGAACTTGATCCTCTGGCATATGATTTACTATTTGAGCGTTTCCTAAATCCGGATCGCATTAGCATGCCGGATATTGATATTGATATACAGGATAGTAGAAGGAATGAAGTCATCCAATACTGTGTCCAAAAGTACGGTGAAGATAGAGTTGCAAATATAGTAACATTCGGCAGAATGGCAGCCCGTAATGCTCTTCGTGATGTCGCCCGGGTTTTGCAGGTCCCATATTCGGAAGCTGACCGCTTGGCTAAAATGATTCCGCCTCCACTTCAGGGCCGTCACATACCATTGTCTTCCTCGCTCAAGACAGATGCCGATCTTAAGCAGGCTTACAATGAGAGCGAACAATCTAAACGAGTATTTGATTTATCAATTCAAGTAGAGGGTACAATTCGATCACATGGTGTTCATGCGGCCGGCGTAGTGATAGCTCCCGATGATATTGTTAAGTTTGTGCCCTTGGAAATGGCCCAGAAGGGTGTAGTGGCCACGCAATACTCAATGGGCCCTATTGAGGATGTAGGCCTACTTAAGATTGACTTCCTGGGCCTATCTAACCTCACCATCATTAAAAACGCACTGAGGATAATCAACAAGGTTGAAGGTCAAGATATCGACCTCGACAGCCTGCCGCTAGATGATGCCAAAACCTTTGAGTTGTTTCAAAAGGGCGACACTACCGGTGTTTTTCAGTTTGAATCGGCTGGAATGAAGCGTTACCTTAAGCAGCTTAAGCCAACTGATTTTGATGATCTGATCGCTATGAATGCACTTTATCGCCCTGGGCCAATGCAGTGGATAGACGACTTTATTGCACGTAAGCATGGCGAACGCGATATCGAATATTTGCATAATGCCATGCAACCGGCACTTCAAACAACCTATGGGGTTATTGTCTATCAGGAGCAGGTTATGCAAATCTCCAAAGAGATGTGTGGTTTTACTGGCGGTCAAGCCGATACCTTACGTAAGGCCATTGGCAAAAAGAACCCAGCCGTGCTAGCAAAACTTAAAAGCGACTTCATTGAAGGCGCTATAAAAACAGTTGAGGCTGATCGGCCTCTCATGGAAAAGTTTTGGAAACAGCTAGAGGCTTTTGCGGCTTATTGTTTTCCCAAAGCGCATGCTGCTTGTTATGCCATGATTGCCTATTGGACCGCCTATCTAAAGGCCAACTATCCAGGCGCTTTTATGGCTGCGCTTATGACCAGCGACTATGACAACAACGATCGGCTTGCAATTGAGATAAATGAATGCGCCCATATGGGTCTTGAAGTTTTACCCCCTGATGTTAATCAGTCTTTTGTAGAGTTCGCAGTCGTACCGGGAGAATCAAAAATCCGCTTTGGTTTAGCCGCCATTAAAAACGTTGGCAGCGGGGCAGTAGAAGAAATTTTACGCGCGCGTGAGGCAGATGGACCGTTTAAGAGTTTGGAAGACTTTTTTGGGCGAGTTAGTATAAAGTTAACTAATCGTAAAACTATTGAAAGTCTTGTTAAGGCAGGAGCCTTTGATAGTTTTGCCGATCGCAGCATTTTACTCAATAACCTTGAGAACTTTTTAGCCTATGCTAATCGACTACAAAAACAGCAACTGAGCGGTCAGACTGATCTGTTTGGCGATTTAGCCGATGTTTCAGAGCATATCAGCCCCAAACTAACCCTAAATACAGTTGGACCAAGTTACCCACTTCGCGAACAACTGCAATGGGAACGAGAACTCTTAGGAGTTTATTTATCGCAACACCCCCTCAAAGAGTATGAAGCAGCCCTTAAGGCTCAAGCGACACCTCTTAGCAAAGCCATTAAAACAAGTGATGGTAAGCGCTTGAAGGTGGGCGGGATTATTTCTGGTCTGCGCGAGATAACCACTAAAAACGGTCAAAAGATGGCATTTGTGCAATTAACCGATGACGGCGGAAATATGGAACTGGTACTATTCCCAAACGTTTATGAGCAGAATCGCGAGGTCTGGCAAGTAGATAAAGTTATTTTGGCTGGCGGTAAGATTAGTACGAGGGGTCAGGGCGGCACTGCCATGGATGAAGCTAAACTTATGGTTGATGAGGCTCATGAACTAGACGCACAAGATGTGCCAGCGGTAGCAACCGCTGCGACCATTGCAGCAGACGGTCCAGGCGCCTTGCTTGCCGAACCTATCACGAATGCCCAGGATATCACACCACTCGCTTCACGGGTTTATATTAGATTAGAAAACAGTAACGATCCAGCTAAACTTATGTCACTCAAACAGGCTATTGACGAACATAAAGGACAGACTGAAGTAGTACTGGTACTAGGTACTGATGACGTCAAACAAGTTATCAAGCTTCCGATTAGAATACGGCGCAGTGACGAGTCGTTGGAATTATTAAAGTCTTTAGTTGGCAAAACAAACGTCAAAGTTAAGTAAGCTCAGCGGATAAAGCCGGCAGTACGGCTCACGATAACACAGAGGCCAATAAGGCTAATAATGGTTAGATCGAACACCATATGATGAAGAACATACCGTTCGCTGTTTATTATGGCTTTGCGCAGAGCCAGCCCGTGCTTAAGTATTAAGGCCATCAAGCCAGCGGCAGCGATAATTGACACCATAGACGCCAACCACGGTGCTGAGGCGCCCGTTAAGGTTTGTAGGCGAGAAACGCGTTGAGCCGAAGGCTCTACGACAGCGGCCACTGGTTGTGCGCTCGCAGGTTTATTGGTTGCAACGACAGTTTTTGGAACGGTTGCAGGGCTAGGAGGTGTGGGAGTTGGGGTAGGCACGGCTGTCACGGGTGTAGAAGTGGTAGGTTGCGCTGCGGCGGCAGGTTTTGGAGTTGGACTGGAAGCTACCGCTGCCGGTGCTCCGCCACCTATGGGCGATGCATATTCTGCAACCACAACCGTCTCTGGTCCGCTCCCGTTAAAATTGGCGGAGTTAGCAAAACCAAAACCAACATCACTAAAGCTGCCGTTGAGCATGTTTGCTCTATGCTCTGCACTATTCATCCAGCCGGTTATGGTATCGCCGCTTGTCGTAAACCCATACGCAAGGTTTTCTCCTGCAGATTGGTAATTATATCCGGCGTTGGTAATAAAAACCCAAGGCGGGCTACCGTCGGGAGTGTTGTGCGACCAATAGTCCCGTGCCACCATATCATTAGCCTTGGCTTGGGCGGCATTATCTAATTGACCGTTCAGGTTCAGATCACCTACTCCGTTAGACTCGCGTTGTTGATTTGTGGCGGAAAGAAGATCAGAAACACTCATATTAGTGGCATAGGCCAACACGCCGTGCGCCGACCGAGGCTGCCAGTAGCTGGTGAATAATAAGCCGGCTGCCACAATCAGTGCCAGCGGCAGATATGGCGAATAAACCTTCAGAAAGTGTCGTGTACGCTTTTGGTGATGGCCGTGTCTTTTGTGTTGGTGTTTACTTTGCCGAGCTTGGGCAACCATAACAAGTATTACTTTAAACCAATTTAGTTGACTTGGCAAGTTGTAGCTTAGTCAACATAGCTCAGTTGATAAAGCGCCATGGCTGCAGCCTGGACTACATTGAACGATTCTTTAAGTCCGCGCATGGGTATCTCAATAACTGCGTCAGCCATCTCTAGTACTTCTGGTTCCACACCGTCCACCTCACGTCCGACAATTAGTGCAACCTTAGAGCCTGCATTAAAATCGGATAGGTTCATTGCTCTGTCATCTTGCTCCAAGGCGCAAATCTGGTAACCCTCTTTTTTGAGATGCTTCAATAAACCTAACACATCATCGTGATGTTCAACTGCTATCATGGTTTCGGCGCCAAGAGCAGTTTTTTGAATTTTGGCGTGAGTCTTTAGGGCTTCGTGGGGTAATCGTGTGTCGTTTGAAACCTGCGGATAGGGGGTGTAACCAGTCAAGTAAACCCTGCCAACACCTAAACCCTCGGCAGTCCGCAGTAAAGAGCCGACATTATGAGTGCTTCGTAAGTTATGAGCAATTAACACTATGGTACGCATAACATCAGTCTAGCAGCCTATTAGTTATTTAGTCATCCAGTCAAGCAGTCCAGTAGTCATTAGCAAATCTTAAACTGGCAGACTACACGACTACCAGACTGGATGACTAAGCGGACTGATTGACTAGATGACTGTGCTTATGGTTACATAAGCATATGAGTCAAGACGCTCGATACGACGAAGAGCAGTCCACTGCTAAGCGTGCCAGGATCCTCAAGGTGACTTATACAGACACCTCCAAAATTGCAGATAAACTACTTTACAAGCAGCTTCTAACCGTAAATGAACTCTACCATTTTAAGGTTATACCACTGCAGGCAGATGCTCATAACATTCATTTTGGCATTACAACAACTACTAGCCAGCAGACTATGGCGACCTTGCGTCAACGTTTTACGGACCAGCAGGTAAGCTATTCACTCATATCAGACCATGGCTTCCGCGATTATATGCGTTTGTATGATCCGCCACAACAAGTGGTCTATCATGATATTAAGATCGATAAAGATAATAACGCCAATGTTATTCAAGAAGTCTCCAACATGCTCGATCAGGTTCATTCGGACGATATGCTGGCTTATCTGGTACAGCAGGCGCATAAACTGAACGCCTCGGATATCCATATTGAGAACTTAAAAGATTCCGTGCGCATTCGTTTTAGAATTGATGGCGTCTTGCATCCGGTCGCCCGTCTGTCTCACGATAAAAACCGAATGCTGATTGCGGCCATTGCCAGTGCAGGTAATATTTCGACTGCCGCCAACGAGGCTCAGCAGGGACATATTTCTGAACATGTCCGCATGGTTGATGGCGGCGAAGTAGATATTAATTTGCGCGTCGAGAGTGTGCCGGCAGTGAACGGAATGGACATCGTCATGCGTCTATTTAATCTTGATGCCAGCATGTTTACGCTTGATAAACTCGGCCTATCACCACAGGAGCGCACTGTTGTAGAGAGTATTATTAAACGCCCAACCGGTCTCGTGCTGGCAGTTGGGCCAACCGGCTCGGGCAAAACCACTACGCTATACTCATTACTTAACTCATTGATGAGTGATGAACGCAAAATTATAACCATTGAAGATCCTGTTGAGTATCAGTTCGACGGTATTACTCAAATTTCCGTGACCACCCAGTCGTCAGAAGAAGCGAATTTTGGTGACGAGTTGCGCGCTGTATTACGTTTAGACCCTGATATTGTCATGGTTGGTGAGGTTCGCGACATGGACACGGCCAAAACGGCCCTACAGGCGTCATTGACCGGTCATCTAGTATTATCTACCTTTCACGCTGCCTCAGCCGCCGCCGCACTGACTAGATTAATGGACGTGATTGGTCAAAATCCATTATTTGTTGGCGCTATTAGGCTGATTATGGCGCAACGATTAGTGCGGCGATTGGATGACGCCACCAAGCAACCATACCAACCGGTTCCGGCCGTTGTCGACCAAGTAAAGCAGGTCATTGATTCATTACCTCCTAATATGGAGCGGCCGAATCTTGATAATCTGCAATTGTATCAACCGGGCACCTCAATTCAGAATCCCTTTGGCTATAGTGGTCAAATTGCGCTTAGAGAGCAATTTACCATAACAAATACTATTGATGACTTATTAAGAAGTAACGGCGCTAATCTAACGGCCGATGACATTGAATCTGCGGCTATTGCAGATGGCATGATAAATATGTTGCAAGACGGAGTATTAAAGGCCATAGCCGGCCTCACCAGTCTGGAAGAAATCTACCGCGTAGTCGGCTAAATAATTACGGCTGCGATAGCGGATACAAGATGTTTTTCTAAAACGCTGGGGATAATTTGATCAGCAGTAGGCTTTTTGACGAGACTGGCGATAGCTTCTGCGGCGGCAATTTTGTGTTGATCGGTTATCTTACTGACATGATTATCGAGCGCACCTCTAAAAATACCAGGGAATGCCAAAGCGTTGTTGACCTGATTCGCAAAGTCGCTGCGTCCGGTGGCAATCACTGCTGCACCGGCAGCCTTTGCGTCCTCGGGCATAATTTCCGGAATAGGGTTGGCCATAGCAAAAATGATTGGTTTTTTGGCCATGCTTTTGATCATAGCCTGTGTTAACAGATTAGCTTTTGAAACGCCTATGAAAATGTCAGCACCTTTTAGGGCGTCTTCGAGCGAGCCACTTTTGTGGTGTAGGTTTGTAAATTCTAGCAGCTTCTTTTTTTCGTCGTTCAAATCACTGCGGCTGTCGCTTAGAATTCCCTGGCTATCGACTGCCAAAATATCCGGTTTAGCGTAGAGATATAATAACTTAGTTACGGCAGTTCCGGCAGCACCCGAGCCAACAATCACAATTTTACAGTTTGCTAGCTTACGGCCGGTTACTTTCATGGCATTTATTAGGCCGGCTAGTACCACTACGGCTGTACCATGCTGATCATCGTGCATAACGGGAATGTCCAGCTCGGATTTTATCCGTTCCTCAATCTCAAAGCACAGAGGAGCAGCAATGTCTTCTAGATTGATTCCACCAAAACTGGGGGCAATTGCCTTGACCGTGGCTACAATTTCATCTGCGGTATGCACATTGAGTACAATTGGCACTGCATCTATACCGGCAAAGTGCTTAAAGAGCATAGCCTTACCTTCCATGACCGGCAATGCGCCGAGCGGGCCTATATTGCCTAGCCCAAGTACTGCCGAACCGTCGCTCACAACGGCAACATTGTTGTTAATCCAGGTATAGTCACGAGCCTCGATGGGATGCTCGGCCACATAGCTGGAAACTGCCGCTACACCAGGGGTATAGTAAATGCTCAGTTTGTCTTGCGTGTCTAGTTTATCTTTGAGATTAACAGTGAGCTTACCTTTCAGTTTTTTGTGCTGTTCCAGAGCCCGTGAGGCGTAATCTTGCATACTTATATTGTAGACGTTTTATAGCCTGCAGGGTGTTTTATTCTCACAACAGATGTGCTATACTTGACCGCAAGAAGTTAATCGGGTAGAGTTGCTTAGTTATGCCATCTATCATTGAAATAATTGAAGCCAAGTATAAAAAGAGCCAGGTAGTGGATGTTATGCCGGGCGACACTGTGCGTGTGCACCAAAAAATCCGCGAAGGCAACAAAGAGCGCGTGCAGATCTTTGAAGGCATAGTCATTCGTGCCGGCCGTAAGGGTAGCCATACCTCTTCCATAACTGTTCGTCGTATTGCCAGTGGTGTGGGTGTAGAAAAAGTTTATTTACTACACTCCCCGCTCGTATTAAAGGTTGAAGTAACCAAGCGCAGCAAGGTACGTCGAAATTACCTAACCTATATGCGTCAGCGTACCGGCAAATCTGCTCGCTTGACTGGTGTTGCCTTTGATCGTGACGCTGTTAATACCATTCATGATGAACAAGCCGAGGCCGAAGAAGAAAAGCTTAAAGAAGAAGTAGCCAAGCTGGCAGAAGCTGAAGCTGCAAAAAAGTCAGAAGAGGAAGCTAAGCTAGAAGCCAAAGCCGAAGCGGCTCTAGCCAAGCATCAAGAAGTAACCGAAGAACCAAAAGCAAAAGAGTAGATTAGTTGTAAGAGTATAAACCGTCTGATATAGGACGGTTTTTTGATACCATAAGAATATGAAGGTTATGGTTGGACTAGACGAAGTTGGGCGGGGCTGTTGGGCGGGGCCATTAGTTGCAGGAGCAGTTATACTCGATCCTAATTTTACCGTTTCTAAATTACAATCCTGGAAACTAGGAGATTCCAAACAACTAACCAAACATCAACGTGAGGTTGCTGACTACGAGATACGGAAACGGGCGCGATCTATTGGACTAGGTTGGGTAACGGCCGGAGAAGTAGATAGTATGGGGTTAACAGCGGCTGTTAAGACTGCTATGCAGCGGGCGCTTGACCAGATTAATATAGCTTATCAAGAAATCATCATCGACGGTTCTTTTAACTTTTTTCCAGAAAATAAGCTCGTGAAAGCTATAATCAAAGCCGATCAAACTATTCCGACAGTTAGTGCGGCCAGCATTATTGCCAAAGTGGCCCGGGATGCGTACATGCTTGATATAAGTCAGAAGTATCCTCGATACCAGTTCCATAAACATGTCGGCTATGGCACACAGCTACATGCCAAAATGTTAAAGCAATATGGCCCGTGCGACCTGCACAGAAAATCATACAAACCAATAAAAAAGTTTTTAGTGGTTAGTGATTAGTTGTCGGGTTATAGTTTTTTTAGACAACGTATAGCGACTCATACTAATCATTAAAAACTAACTACTAACAACTATTTCCTAAAGGTTGTAAACTATCTGCATGACAAATTATGCCGTTGGGCACTTAGCCGAGGAACATGCTGCGCGCTATCTAGAAAAACACGGCTACCAGATTCTGAACCTCAACTGGCGAACCCGTTATTATGAAATCGACATTGTGGCCCGTCGTAAAAAGACAATTTATTTTATTGAGGTGAAGTATCGCAAAACAACTAATCAGGGCAGCAGCCTGGACTATATCACTCCCAAAAAGTTAGATCAAATGGCGTTTGCTGTCCGCGTGTGGTTGTCCTAAAATAACTAGAATAAAGACTATTCGCTCGGCGCACTAGAGATAAGCGGCCCAACTTTTCAAATCACCAATTTTCTGCCAGACTGTAGTTAGTGAATGAATAAACCTCAACGATTTAAGGCTATTCCGGCCGCTTACGTATTGTTTGAAGACAAGGGCAAGATTCTTATTTTACTCCGTGCAAACACTGGTTATTATGATGGATACTGGGGTTTGCCTTCAGGCCACGTTGAGCAAGGCGAGTCGCTAAAAACTGCAGCTCTTCGGGAAGCCCTAGAAGAGACAGGTATTTTGCTCAAAAAGAGTTCATTGGATATGGTGCATGTTATTAATCGACCCGCCAAAGAGTCTCTGGGTGAAACCCGTCTTGACTTTTTCTTTGCAACATCTATATGGACTGGAACGCCTAAAAATACTGAACCATACAAATGTGCGGAATTAAAATGGGTTAACAAACATAAGCTGCCAGATAATATGATACCTGAAGTTCGTCAAGCTCTAGAAGCGATTAATGCCGGCATTGTTGAGTCTGAGTTTGACTGGGATCGTCCTAAGGCTGAGGCTTAAAAAAGGTCTTAAGTCGGGTTTCTTCGCGCTGGCGCCAGGCAACTCGTGCATCAATATCGGCATATCCAAGCCGAATATTGTGCTTAAGGGTTTTTACTTGCTCTTTGGGTTTGAAGAATTGTTTATATTTCTTGGCCCACTCTTCTGTGGTGACAATAGAGGCGGCATAAGTTGGCAAATAATCGAATGATTTGCTTTGGCCGAGAGTCTTCTCTAGCCAGTCCCAATTCTGTGTCATAAAATCCCATACCACAGTCCGTATGTGATGGTTACGAAGCATCATAGCTATCCAGCGTAAAACATCTTGGTCGCGTACGAAGCCTTTGGGTCCAATGGCCTGGGTCAGGATGTGCTCTGCGGTTGCTGGCTGCCGGGTACTGGCTAGTCCGCCGGTAATGTCGGCCTGGATGTCCGGGCTGGCGGCTTCGTAAGCTTTTAATAGATACGGTACTACATTTTTATCACCGTGTCTTACGGCTGCTCCCAAAATAGTATTGCGCAGTTCGGCATCAATTTGCTCAAGGTTCTTTGCCCGCTTGTAACGTTTTAATGCCTCGTCTATCGCCGGTTGATACTCACTGGCAATCATGAGCGCCACAATAGTGTGCCTAAGTTGTTTTGTGTTGGCGTCGTCCTTTTCTCTATCTTGCCATCCAAGCTCGTCATACCAGTGCTGTGATAGATTAATGCGGAAACGGTGAAGTTGTTTTTCGGTTTGCTTATTGCCCTCGGTCAGCTGGGTGGCAGCGCCGATTGCTCTGGCCAATAATGCCCAGACACTGTCACGAGGCTCACGGCCACATTGCTTTATGATTTCAAGCGAGTCGACTAAAGAGGCGTCGCCATGCCTGGCTAACATATACATGTCGTTTAGCAGATTAATACGTGCTTCGGTGGGCATTTTGCCGGTTTGCATGAGTTGTGCCAAGTGGGCGCGGTGGGCTGGTTCTGTGTAGTGGGTAATATACTGGCCGCTGCCATGCTGATTGAGTAATACGTACCTGTCGGAAGCGAGTTTAATGGTGGCGTGTGGTTCTTCGAACATATCATGTTTAATGCCAGCGTCAGCCAATAAGGGAATAGGCCAGAGCGAATCATCGGGTTTGCCGTCCAGCAAAAAGCGTTCTTGTTTTAACTTAAGAATTTTGCCTTTTTGAGTTACGTGCACAACCGGCATGCCAGGCTTGATTAACCATGGCACCATAAAACTTTCAATGTGTTTATGGCTGGTGTGGCTCAGTGCTTGCCAGAGGTCATGTCGTGTGGCGTTATTGTAAGCGTGGGCTGTAAAATACGTCCGAAGTCCGTGGGAAAAATTATGGTCGCCGATATATTCACGCAACATTTTAATAAGCCGTGCGCCTTTGGCATAGACGATGGCCGGATCAAACAAACTCTCTATTAAGTCGGGGTCGGTTACGTCAACGCCGACTGGTTGGATATCTTTATAGACATCTCGCGAGGTAATCAGGCTAATGTCGCCGGCAGCATATAGTTCCCATTGCTGCCAATCAGGATGCAGGGCGGCCGGAGCCAAGTGTTCCATCAAGCCGGCAAAACTCTCATTTAACCATAGGTCATCCCACCATTTCATGGTTACCAGATTGCCAAACCATTGGTGGGACAGTTCATGGGCCACGACCATCGTAACGAATTGTTCGTTAGAAATAGAACGGTTAATGGGATCTGTTAACAATGCGGTTTCCCGGTAGGTAACCAACCCCCAGTTTTCCATAGCGCCGGCATCGAAATCCGGTAGAGCCACCTGATCAAGTTTGACGAGAGGATAGGGGATATCAAAGTAATCTGCAAAAAAGTCTAAGATACGAGCGGCCTCCAGGGAGGCGTACTTTAAATGGATTTTAGATCTAGAGACAGCTGCCCAACTGCGCACAACCACACCGGCTTTAGTTTTAGTTTCATGATAATGTAAATCACCGACAACAAAAGCTAGTAAGTAGGTAGACATTCTTGGCGTGGTCTCAAAAGTGGTTCTAATAAGTCCAGAATCTAACTTTTTACCCGCTACTTTTTGCGTATTACTCTGTAGAGATTCTTGACTGGCTAGGGGTGTATTAGAGAGGACTACTTGGTTTTTGGGTACTACAAGACTTAGCTGGAAGGTAGCTTTGGCTTCGGGTTCATCAATGCACGGAAAGGCCTCGCGGGCGTGCGGCGCCTCAAACTGTGTAGCCAATAAGACTTTTTGTTTACCGCGATAGTCAAAGTAGCATGGATATATACCCTGCATGACACGCGTAATTTTGCCGCGAAACGCTAATGTAACGGTGTATTTACCTGGGAAAAGCGAGCTTGCGGTATGCAGTCTAACCTCGTTCAACCGCTTGTGATTATTAATCCGGTTTACGGCAAAAATTTGATCTCCCTTTTTGTCATGCCTGACAATTTCGGCTCGATTGATAACAAGTTCTTTTTGATGGAAAGTCAGCCGTTGGCTGGGCCGGCCGACTTTTAGGCCTTCAATAGTTACTTGTCCTTCAAAGGTCATAGCGTGGCTATCCAAAGTCAGCTCCAACTGGTAGTGAGCTGGCTGAAACCCGTCGAACAGCCGCTTAACGCTTTTACTCATTCGTTCAATTTTACCACGTGGTCTAGGTGTAAAATTGACAATTGAGGTTGCAAGGCGTAAAATTATGCACAGTTGAGTCGGCCAAAATGGTCGGCTTTTTTCATAAGCGTTGACAATATCAACCTTAGAAAACAAGCGAAATGTAAATTGTAAAACGGAGAAAACATATGGAACTTGACATGAAGCAACTGGCTGTAGCCGTACGGGCTATCGCCGAGGAAAAAAATCTGCCAGAAGAAACCGTCCAAGAGGTAGTAGAACAAGCTTTGGCCGCTGCCTACAGGCGCGATTACGGCGACCGCGAGCAAGAAGTTAGGGTTACTATGAATCTTAATAGCGGCGAGGTTAAGGCCTACATTACTAAAGAAATTGTTAAAGAAGTGAGCGATCCTTATATGGAAATCAGCTTGCCCGAAGCCCAGGTCAGACGCAAGAATGCCAAAGTCGGCGAGACCATAGAGATTGAAGAGACCGTTTCTAGCTTTGGCCGGGTAGCGGCTCAAACGGCCAAACAGGTTATTTTGCAGCGCTTACGTGAGGCAGAACGCGAGATTATCATGACCGAATACGAGGACAAAATAGGTACCGTTATAAACGGCATTACCGGCCGGGTAGAAGGCAATATTGTCAGGGTAGAACTCGGCAAGGCCCAAGGTATTATGCCCAAGAGCGAGCAAATCCAGGGCGAGCGCTATTACCCAGGCCAACGGCTTAAAGTTTTTCTCAAAGACGTGGAGCGCGGTTTCCGCGGCCCGCAACTGGTGGTCAGCCGGGGAAATACTCAATTTATTGAGTGGTTGTTTAAGGCTGAAGTGCCAGAAATGGAAAACGGCGCCGTAGAAATTAAAAACATTGCCCGTGAAGCAGGTGTCCGCAGCAAGATTGCGGTCAGCAGTACTGTTCCAGGCGTTGATCCGGTTGGAACGTTTGTTGGCGGTCATGGTACCAGGGTCAACGCCGTTATGAGCGAAGTTGGTGAACAGGAAAAAATCGACATAGTTGTTTGGGATGCCGACCAAGCTACCTACATCACAAACGCCCTTAGTCCTACCAAAGTAACCAAAGTAAAGCTCGATGAAAAGAATAAGAAAGCCACCGTTATGGTACCCGAAGACCAGTTGAGCATTGCCATTGGCAAAAGCGGGCAAAACGTCCGGTTAGCGAGCAAGTTAACAGGTTACGAGATTGATATAGTTTCTGAGCAAGAGGCCAAAGAAGAGAAACCAAAGGCCGAAGCCGAAGCGCCTGCCGCTAAGCACGCCCCTCGCATCAAGAAAAAAGAACAATTAGAGAGCTCCTTGCTCGAGGCCATAGAAGAACACGGCACCGAAGAGAAGAAGGACCGTAATTAGCTCAAGACCTTTGCAACATCTCAAGCGGTGTTGCACACTGTATCCCTAAGTGTAACCGCTCGTCATTGTAGTAGGCAAGGTACGGTAGTACCTTGCTCTGTAAATCTCTAGTAATTGGGTTTGTGCTGCCAGTGCATTCTTCCTGAATTGTCCGGTTAAACCGCTCAATGTACGCATTGTCGTTGGGACGCCGGACTCGAGAATGACGGACAGCGGTGCCACCGGCTTCTAGTAGTTCCTCAAAGTGCCTGGAAAACTCTGGGCCATTGTCTGCCTGCACCATTCTAAACCGGAAGCCAGCGTAGGCCTGGCCTCGCCGGATGTCCAACCCGTTTCAGAAACTCAATAAAGGCCAGTATGACCAAACCTGTATTGTCATCTCGAGCGTTAGTCGAGAGATCTCTGGCGCGCAGATTTCTCCACTTCGGTCGAAATGACAACCATGACTGAGAGCTACGCTTGTATTATTAGCACTCTTGACATGCGAGTGCTAATTGCTAAAATAGAAGTACAGTGTCATGCTGAACTTGTTTCAGTATCCTGACGCTCAAATAAGTCCTGAAATAAATTCAGGATGACATAAGGAAAGGGTGAGAAAATTAGCGTATGATGCCACAAAATCCAGATTTTCAGGAGTTTATGAGCCATTTAACAGATAATGCTCATCAGAGCATTCGCCATGCCGAAGCCATCGCCAGAGGTTTTGGCAGCGCCTATATTGGCACCGAGCACTTACTGCTCGGAGTATTAGCCCAAGATTCATCTATGGGTGCCAAGTTATTAGGCGGTGCCGGTGTAACATTGGACCGGGCCCGGTTAGCCCTTAATCTTACGCCTAAGACACTGGTTATTAATATGGGCGCCAAAGGTTTGAGCGAGACTGCCAAACTGACGCTCAAGATGGCTTATGAAGTTGCCCAAGACTACAACCAAGAGTTTTGCGGCACAGAGCATATTCTTTATAGCATCCTCAACCAAAAGAACGCCCGGGCTACTATCTTGATGCGGGATATGAACATCAACATAGATAGCTTGCTGGGGGAGCTTGAACAATTCTTGAATCGTCAGCAATACGACGACAGTGGCACCGGTACCCGGCCGCGTGGCAAACGCCAGCGCAAAACTATCATTGACCAGTACGGAGTGGACCTTACGGCGGCGGCCAGAGAAAATAAACTTGATCCGGTGGTGGGTAGAGAGCCGCAAATCCGCAGGGTTATTACCATTTTGAACCGCCGCACCAAAAATAATCCGGTCTTAATTGGCGAGCCTGGTGTAGGTAAAACGGCTATTGTTGAGGGGTTAGCTCAGCGGATAGTTGCCGAAGACGTGCCAGACGGCTTGATAGATAAGCGCATTGTAACTTTGGATTTAGCAGCCATGATAGCCGGCACAAAATATCGTGGCGAGTTCGAGGAGCGGCTCAAAAAAGTCCTGGTGGAGCTCGAGAATGATAAAAAGACAGTGGTCTTTATTGATGAGTTGCACCTAATTGTGGGCGCTGGTGCGGCCGAAGGCGCCATGGACGCCGGTAATATCTTAAAACCAGCTTTGGCCAGGGGTAAGATTCAGGTTATTGGTGCCACTACTACTGCTGAATACACCAAGCATGTTGAGAAAGATTCGGCGTTAGAGCGGCGCTTTCAGCCTATCCAGGTACCTGAGGCAACCGTGCCAGAAACTCTGTCTATTCTTAAGGGGCTACGCAAGCATTACGAAGCCTTCCATAACGTTGCCATTAGCGACGAAGTTCTGGCAGACACAGTTACACTTGCAAAGCGCTATATAAATGATCGTTTTATGCCAGATAAAGCTATTGATTTACTAGATGAGACCTCTGCCTACTTGCGCGTAGACAAGGGCAAAACCCCGCCAGAAGTACGCAAGCTTCAAAAAGAGCTTAAATTACTTAATACGCGCATCGACGACGCAGTTGACACCGAAGATTACAAGAAGGCCGCCGAATATAAAACTAGAGTAAGCCAAATCCATGGGGAGCTTAAAAAGCTACAATCATCCGGTAAAGGTGTTAATCGTTTGACGGTTACTAGCGAGGACATAGCCGAGGTAGTGGCTCGCATGACGGGTGTGCCTGTTAAGAAAGTCATCCGTAGCGAGGCTAAGTACTTGATTAACCTAGAAAAGACTCTGTCCAAGCATGTCATTGGTCAAGACGAAGCGGTGGCGGCGGTAGCAAAGGCTGTCCGGCGCAATCGATTAGGCATCTCCAGCGGCACACGCCCAATCGGCTCCTTTATCTTCTTGGGTCCCACGGGAGTGGGCAAGACCGAGCTGGCTCGGGTATTGGCCAGAGAGTTCTTTGGCAGTGCTGAGGCGTTGGTTAAAATAGACATGAGTGAGTTTGGTGAACACCATACTGTGGCTCGTTTGGTAGGGGCACCAGCAGGTTATGTTGGTTACGATGACGGCGGTCAGTTAACAGACAAAATCCGTCGCCAACCTTACAGCTTGGTACTCTTTGACGAGATCGAAAAGGCACACCCGGAAGTCTTTAACATGCTCCTGCAGATTCTAGAAGACGGCGTTTTAACAGATGCCAAGGGTCGTAAGATAGACTTTACTAATACCATTGTGATTATGACCAGCAACATTGGCGCGCAAAAGCTCCAGAAGGAAGCCAGTTTGGGCTTTCAGGTCAACAATTCGTCAGATCTGAAAGATTTGGATGTACTGCACAAGACCAATAAAGATAAAGTACTTGATGAGCTCAAGAAGACCATGCGGCCAGAGTTGCTTAACCGGATAGACAAGACGATTGTTTTTAGAGCTTTAACCAAAAAAGATGCCCTTAAGATTTTAGATCTGCAGATTGACGAGCTACGTCAGCGCTTAGTCAAGCATGGACTGGGTTTGGAAGTCAGGCCGTCAGCCAAACAGCATTTGCTGGAAGAAGGTTATGACTCCCACAACGGTGTCCGGCCGCTTCGCCGCTTGTTGCAAGATACTATCGAGGACCACATTGCCCTAGAGATGCTAGAAGACCATTACGGCAAAGGCAATATTGTAGAGGTTGGTATCAAAAACAAAGAACTCAGCTACTCCGCCGCTTCTGAAGGCTAATTTTATTGATCGGGTTTTAGTTCTGCTTGTGTTGCTCTCGACCCGATAAGAGTGGCATGTAACTCATGTATTTGTCTGGATTGTTCTACTGGATCTATGGCATCTATACGGGCGTATATCGCAGGAAGTCGTTGCGCTAGACTTGCAATGTCTTGGTCGGTTATAGCATCCCTATTAGTATCCTCTGGTGTGGGATCGTAGCCAACCGCACTATCGAAACCCCCAACTACAATTTCATCACCGGATGAACCAATAGATCTGTTTCTCGCGTTTTCTTGCATCATATAGTATCTAGTATAGCGCATCATTACTGTTTTGATGTAGTACGTAAGTTGTTGATTAACGTTTTGCTATACTGCTTGTATGCGGCAAAAGTCTAGGCGCGGTAGTGTTGTTGTATTGCTTGTTTTGCTGTTATTGCTGGGTGGTACGTGGCTTAAACGCAACGCCTTGTATGACTGGTTTAAGCTGCGCAATTATCAAGCGCCAAGCCAGATTATGCAGCTTGCTACCCAAACCACCATGACGTCGTATACGCAGCACATGTTTTATATCAATCATCCAGCGGTTCAGGATAAAACAAACTTTAACCAGAGCTGTCCGGATAACGGCGGCGAACAGACGATAGTCCTGGGCTGTTATCACAACCGCGAATCCGGCATTTTCTTATATAACGTCAGCGATCCGCAGCTGAATGGGGTGATGCAGGTCACAGCGGCTCACGAAACGCTCCATGCTATTTATGAACGGCTGAGTAGTAAACAGCGCAACTATGTAGACGGCCTGCTGGAGGATTATTATCAGCATGATTTACACGACCAACGCCTACTCGATACCATTGCCGCCTACAAAAAGACCGAGCCGAACGATGTGGTTAACGAAATGCACTCCGTGTTTGGTACCGAGGTAGCCAACCTGCCGCCGGCTCTCGAGACTTATTATGCGCAGTATTTTACTAATCGTGCCAAGGTGGTCGGCTATTCGGCCCAGTACGAAGCAGCCTTCTCTAGCCGCAAGGCCCAGACAGATAGTATTTTGCAACAAATTCAGTCCCTGGAGCAGCAATTGAGTAATCTTAAAACTCAAATTGATAGCCAGGAAGTGGATTTAAAGACTAAACGGCAAACCTTAGATAGCCAGCGTGCGATCACCTCTGATGCGGCAGCTTTTAACCAACAGGTGAATGCTTATAACAGCGAACTCGCACAGTATCAAAGCCAAGTGGCTAATTACAATCAATTAGTCGGCCAGCATAACCAGCTTTTAACTCAGTACCAAACTATCGCGGTTGAAGAAAACCAATTATTTAAAGAACTCAATAGCCATAGCTCCACCGTCTCCAGCCAGTAATCTGTTAAAATGTCATAGATGGCAAAGAAGAATAGTGTGCGGTATGAATGTAGTAATTGCGGGGCTATTGCTGCCACCTGGTCTGGCCGCTGCCATGTGTGCGGCGAGTGGAACACGCTACAAGAGCAATTAGTGGTAGAGCCCGGTAATATTGCTCGCCAGGGCACAATCCTCAAACCCCAGCCTATTACGACTGTTACTAAAACCGAACGGATCAAGCGCCTAACTACAGAGATATCAGAGGTTGACTCGGTGCTTGGCGGCGGTTTGGTAGCGGGCAGTATTTGTCTGATTGCCGGCGAACCGGGTATTGGCAAAAGCACCTTGTTGCTACAGGTAGCCAATGCCATTGCCAGAGATCAGTCGGTGCTATATGTCAGCGGCGAAGAGTCGGCCCATCAGGTCGGCCTGCGGGCTGAAAGACTAGGAGTAAAAGCCCAAAATTTGCAGTTAACAACCAGTAATAGCGCAGATGACATTGCTTCAACCATAATGGGCGGTAATTATAAACTGGTTATTGTAGATTCTATTCAGACGATTACCGTCGCCAGTATTAGTTCTGCGGCCGGCACCGTAAGCCAAATCAGCAATAGTACCCACCTACTGAGTGTGGCTGCCAAACAGACCAACACAGCTTTAGTGCTAGTGGGCCATGTTACCAAAGAAGGTTCCATTGCTGGCCCCAAGGTGCTAGAACATGTGGTGGATGTGGTGCTGCAATTAGAAGGTGACAGATACGGCGGCTTTAAATTACTCCGCGGCATGAAAAACCGCTACGGCTCAACAAACGAAATCGGCATTTTTGAAATGGTAGATAGTGGTCTGCAACCAGTAACTAATCCGTCTGCGGCACTACTGGCTGAGCGGCAAGTCAGTGACGGCTCAATTGTACTGGCGACTATGGAGGGCACACGTCCGTTGTTGGTGGAAGTTCAAGCACTGGTAAATAAGACGAGTTATGGCTATCCTAAACGGGCTGCTAGTGGTTTGGATTTGAACCGTCTAAACTTGCTGGTGGCTATGTTAGAGCGGCGGACTAAACTTAACCTGGGCGATAAAGACATATATCTGAATATTGTGGGCGGCATCCGCATTACTGAACCTGCTGCCGATCTGGCGGTTTGTATGGCTGTGGCCTCGGCCAGCAGAGGTATGCAGCTGAGGAAAAACGCGGTGGTCTTTGGCGAGGTAGGATTATCCGGTGAGGTTCGTCATGTACCGTTTGTAGACAAGCGGGTAGCCGAAGCTAAAAAGCTTGGTTTTGCGGGTGCCATAGGTCCCATTATTAAAACAGGTAACTCCGACGTTGGTAGAACCAAGTCGGAGCCCCGACCGGAGCGTCGGGGAAAGCCCTCTTTTTTGTTTGGTGTCAGCGACATCCGCACCGCTCTAAATCAGTTCCTAGAAAAAGACTAACCTATTTTGTGGCAGTGGCTGTTCCGGTTGCACCGGTTGTAGTATCAGTGACAGTTATAGTGAACGTGGAGCCCGAACTGGGTGTAGGTGGTCCTATACTTATAGTGCAATGATTAGTGCTTGCAGTACAGTTACCATTTTTAGGGCCGGTAACAGATACGGTGTAGTTATCTGAAGAAGACCCATTCCAGCTAACTTGTAAGTTATTACCCGCGAAGTTGCTAGTTATGCCAGTAATTGTGTTGCTGGCTAGTGTCACCGTGGCTTGGCTACTGGTGCTGTCGTAGAGGACGCTGTCAATCACCTGTATGCTTACCGTCTCTGACCCCGAACCGGACAGTGTGAACTGAACGGTACTGGGGGAATCAGACACTTGCTGGCTTTGGGCTACCTGTCCGTTAACTAAGAGATTGACGGTACCGGGGAACTGGGCATATTGCGGATCACTCAAGGGGTGTGTACCAGCCGAAACTGTCGTGGTAACGGTGCATGACCCACTGCAGTCAATTGATCCACCTTGTGAGGCGTCTTGGCCGTCAATAAAGAATGAGGCAACGCTCGGTGGGCTATCGCCGCATTGGTGGACGTCGTCGTTGGCGCTGGTATTGGCAGTGCTGCCGATGGCGCCGCCATTTACAAAGATATCAACCGAGAACGAGTTAGCATCGCCGCCGGTGGTTTGTTGCTTGGCCAGATTAGGCGTACAGCTGGTAGCCAGTTTGTTAGAGACTTTATCAATAGTCGCATTGGTGATCTTGGCTGGCGCTTGATACCACGAAGGGAATAAGTCAGTGCTAGGGCTGGGTTCAACATCACCGTAATGGATATGATTGTGGACGACAAAGGCCGGCAGCGTTTTGATATCTGGTGGCGGTGTCCAGTTGACCGGCTTGGAGCCGCTTGCAGTCAGGGCGGCCTGCATCCAACCACGCGTTAACGGTTCGGTCAAAGTCTCCATGGTAGTGTTTAGGTTTACGTTGCGAGTATGATTGCCAACCCAGGAAACCACGGCATATTTGGTAGACCAGCTAGTCATTAGGCCGTCAAAACCATCGTTGGTGGTACCTGTCTTGACTGCCAAGTCCCAGCCGTTAAAGCGTTGGAATTTGTAGCCGCCGCTAGACAAAGGCGTACAGGTGGTGGCACTACAGCTGCCTGGCAAGTAGCTAGCGTTGGGGTCGCTGGCCATATTATCAAGAATGTAAGCACTGTCGGCCTTGATAACCTGAGTTGGTTTGGGTTGCTGAAATTGATAAACTGTCTTGTTGGCGGAATCGGATATCTTCAAGATATAAGTCTTTGGAATAGCCTGGCCGAGTCGGGCCAGCGTCGACAGACCGTTTACATGGTCGTCAAGGTGCAAAAAGGCACCGTCGCCAATAGCCGAGGCACCATAGCATTGCGTTGTCTGGGTCAGTGCGGCATCGGAGTAACAGTTGTATGTATTACCGCTAACATAAGGATTATCCATCATAGCGGTAGCCGTGCTGATGACCTTATTAATAGAGGCTACGTGCCCGCTACTAGTGTCGTTTGGCACGGCAGACAGCATTGCCTTAACGGCGGGAATATTACGCGAACCGCCCAAAGCATAGCGCAGTGTTATTGGACCGGGCTGTAAAAAGTCATAGTCCTGGAGACAGTTCCCCTGTCCTTTGGGTGGAGGAAGGCCCTTGTCGGTGCATGGATACCCTGGCAGCGGGCCAAGCTGATCGTACATGACTGAGCCAGCGCCAACATCATTGTTGTTGTTAATGAGTGTTGTATAGTCGTATGGTTTAAAGCTGGATCCGGGTGGTATTAAAATTCCGGCCGCGTAATTGTTCTGTCCGTATTGCGGATTATTAAAGTCGGTGCCGCCAACTAACGATACAATCTGCCCGGTTTGAACGTCTTCGCCTACCATGGCTTCTTCGTCCGCTCCATAACGGCTAACATGAGGCGCGTTACTGGCCACCAGTTGCTCGGCAGTGGTCTGCAGGTTCATATCAAGCGTCGTAATGACTTTCCAGCCGCCCCGGTTAACGGTAGTGCTGCCATACCTATTCTCCAATTCTGTTTTTGCGGCCAGGGCAAACCACGGCGCTTTAATACCGGTGTACTTATTTTGTTGGGGTTGGACAGTGACTACCACGTCAACTTTCTTGGCCGCAGTGGCCTGAGCCTTGGTGATCAAACCCTGGGAGGCCATCTGATCAAGTACATAATTAGATCGTGATACTAGGTCACTCTTGCTAAAATAAGGACCATATGGAGAGTAAAAGGCTGGTGATTTAGGAATGGCTGCCAAAAAAGCAGCTTGCGGCAAAGTGAGGTCTTTGGCTGACTCATGAAAATAATCATTTGCGGCTGCCTCTACGCCGTACTCGATGTTGCCATAGGGCGCGACATTGAGGTAGCCGGTTAATATTTGCTGTTTGGAATATTCCCGGTCCAGATCAGTAGCCAGTATAAGCTCCTTGATCTTGACTGCTACGGTGCGATTTCCATTAAAATCCTGAGTTAGTTTAACCAGCTGTTCTGTAATAGTAGAGGCACCTTGGGTACTACCCTTGTGTAGTGTATCGTTTATTCCAGCTCGGATGATTCCTCTGACATCAAAGCCACCTTCTTTATAAAAGTTTTTATCCTCAACGGCAACTGTAGCTTTTTCTATATAAGGTGAAATATTCTGATCACTAACTGGGATACGCTTAACCGCGTCGTAATCTTGCCATAATAATGTTTGCCCAGTGCGGTCATAATAACTAATGCTGCCGCCTAAGTTAGTGCCGGAAACATCCGTAATGTTGGGTAAGTCTTTGCGGAAGTAGGCGAACAAGCCAACCAAAATTACAAAACCGACGGCAATGCCAATGCCAATAATTTTGAGGGCCATAATGGCGCCGTCGCGGCTAAACCAGTAATGGTACATGCGGCTAGGTTGGAAGTGATAAATAAAGCGCTTAAGGCGGCCCTTGGGCAAGCCGGCTTTGCGTTCGGCTTTGCGTCGTTCCTTGTCATCCTTACTAGATACCCAACGTTGCAAGATATTACGGTGCACCTTAACAACATTACCGTTTTTGGTGGTAAAGTAGTTTTTGCCAACCTTACGGCGGCCCCCACTCGGACTCTTTCGGGCATTCATGCGTGTATTAGAGAACTCCTTAGAGATACAGCTATTATAGCAAATTTACGCCAGCCACAATGATTGATATTTGGGCTAATCATGACACCATAAGTTTAATTGTGTATACTGAGAAAAAGGTAATAATACAGAGATGCACATGACACTATCTGAAGAATTGCAATGGCGTGGGTTTGTGAATCAAACGACTCTCACCGATATCAAAGAACTCGACCGTAAAAAATTCAAGCTTTATTTTGGGGTAGATCCGACCTCAGACTCTATGCAAGTAGGTAATTTAGCGGCTGCGATGATGGTGCGCTGTTTTCATAAACACGGCCATGACGTTACCTTGCTGGTTGGAGGTGCCACCGGTATGATTGGTGATCCCAGCGGCAAAGACGCCGAACGCAATTTGCTCACTCCGGGTCAAGTAGTCAAGAATAAACAAGGCATCGTGAGCCAGTACAAACAGATTTTTAAAGGTGAGAAATTTCGAATAGTTGATAATTATGATTGGTTCAAAACGATCAATTATTTGGATTTTTTACGAGATGTGGGTAAATACTTCTCTTTAACACCACTATTGCAGCGGGACTACATTGCCGCTCGTATTGGCGCGTCTGGCAATGGCATGAGCTACGCTGAATTTAGCTATACCTTAATACAGGGATATGACTACTATCATTTACATCAAACCTACGGCACAAATTTGCAGGTGTGTGGATCAGACCAGTGGGGAAATAGTTTGTCAGGTGTAGAACTGATAAGACGTAAAACTGGCGAGGAAGTACATGTTTATAGTGTGCCGCTTGTCATCAATAAAACTACGGGCAAAAAATTTGGCAAGAGTGAGGATGGTGCCATCTGGCTAGATCCGAAAAAAACCACTCCTAGTGATTTTTATCAGTTTTGGATTAATGTAGACGATGACAGTGTTGGAGATTACCTAAAGGTCTTTACCGAGCTAGATAAAGAGCAGATTGCCAGTGTTATGACCAAATTCAAGCAAGACAAATCCGGCAGATTGGCCCAAAAAACCCTGGCTTATGAAGTGACCAATCTGGCGCACGGCCGAAAAGCGGCCGATGATGCTACCACCCATGCCGGCGCCTTAGGTCAGTCCAGCCAAATACTTTCCGGACAAGTCGCTGTTGGCGATAATATTATTGATGCGCTCGTTAAGTACGGTTTGGCTAGTTCAAAAACGGAGGCCCGGCAAATTATGGAAGCTGGCGGTATCTATATAAATAATGAGCAAACTGTGAAGACGGAGTTTGAGGCTTCAGACTTCCGCGACAGCCGTGTAATGGTACGGCGGGGTAAGGCGCTCAAGAATACAATTGTTCTTGGGCAAAGGTAGCTGGTACACTAAACAGCGATGGCAACAACATCAAAAAAAGCTGATCAATATAACGACCCGACTCATAATTATCTGCATTATTGGGATGGCCGGGATTATGAAAACGCGGCTGAACAAATTGCTATCAAGCGGTTACTTAAGGGCAAGCATTTCCATCATGCGGCCGATGTGGGCGGCGGCTATGGCCGGCTATGCCTATTACTTGAAGAATATGCCGACAAAGTTACTTTGGCCGAACCTTCCAAGCAGCAACTGGATATTGCCAAAGACTTTCTAAAGGACCATCCTGAAATTGACCGCAAACTAACCCAGGCCGACAAACTCGACTTTGCAGATGGGTCGTTAGATCTGTTAACTATGATCCGGGTCATGCACCACTTGCCAGATCCTACCGTAGAATTTAGTGAAATCAACCGTGTGATGAACAATGGCGGGATGTTTATTTTAGAGGTAGCTAACTATGCCCATGGCCGTAATCGCCTCAAACACTTCCTTAAAGGTAAAAAATTGCCCACTAAACCAGTGGATATCCGTTCCAAGATTCACCAGACCAAAGACGAAATCCCCTTTGTAAACCATAACCCGAAGACCGTTATTCGGCAGCTCGAGAAAGCTGGCTTTAAGGTTGAGCGAACCTTGTCTGTCTCAAATCTGCGTTCGCCAGGGCTCAAAAAGGTTATGCCTGAGGCGGGCATGCTTCTAATCGAGCGAATACTCCAACCAACACTAGCCAAAACCTACTTTGGCCCCAGCGTCTTCTTCCTCCTCAAAAAGTCTAAGTGATCTATACTTAGATCATGAATCTGAGTAGTCCCTTGGAGGATATAAAAGGTGTCGGCGAGGTGCTCGGCGCAAAGTATGCGGCTCTGGGTATTCATACTGTTGCCGATCTGATAGATTATTATCCGCGCCGGTATGATGATTACTCGCAGGTGCAGCTGATTAGGGTAATTAGACCAGGCGTGGTGACCATCAAAGCTGTGATCAAACAAGTTAAGGGCCGGTATGTTCGCAGAGGTATGCATATAACTGAGGCGGTCGCAAGCGATAAGACGGGCAGCGTACGTTTAATTTGGTTTAATCAGCCATATCGGGCAGGAGCTATTAAGGCTGGAGTAGAATATTACGTTTCCGGCCCATATGAGCTTAAGTATCAAAAATTTTCAATTATGAATCCTTCTATGGAGCTGGTAAGTGATTTTCCTATCAATACGGCGAGGATTGTTCCTATTTATAATGAGATAAAAGGACTAAAGTCAATTGAAATCCGACGCATGTTGCGATCAGTCGCACCTCTTATAGAAATTCTACCAGAGACACTGCCAAAATGGATTATTGCCAAGCAAAAACTAATGAGCCGCAGCGAGGCGCTCCTGGCTATCCATTTTCCAGAGAGTTCAGATCAGCTTGAGCAAGCTAAGCGTCGGCTTGGTTTTGAGGAAGTCTTCCAGCTAAGTATGGCTAGCTTATTAAATAAAGCTTACGCTTTACAAGGCTCAGCCTTGAAAATTCCATTCAAAGAACAATTGGCTCGCGACTTCGTATCGAATCTCCCATTCAAGCTAACCGATGCTCAGCGTAAAGTAACCTGGCGGATTTACCAGGATTTGGAGAGATCTCAGCCGATGAATCGGCTCCTGGAGGGTGATGTAGGTTCCGGCAAAACGGTGGTGGCGGCTATGGCAGCACTTATGGCAATGGAGCAGGGATTTCAAGTAGCCTTTATGGCGCCGACTGAACTCCTGGCCCGTCAACACGCCGATACGATTCATCAATTACTCGAGCCGCTAGGTTACGCCAATCAGGTTAGTTTACTGGTGGGTAGTCTCAAGCCGACAGCTAAGGCTGAAGCGCATCAACGCATAAAATCCGGTGACATTCGTCTGATTATTGGTACGCATGCCTTAATTGCCGAAAAAGTGGACATACATAACCTGGGACTGGTCATAATAGACGAGCAACACCGCTTTGGGGTTGAGCAGCGCAAAAAGTTACAGGCAAAAGCCGGCCATGCCTTGCACGTATTAAATATGACGGCCACGCCAATTCCACGTAGCCTAGCTCTGACCTTGTACGGAGAGCTGGATATATCTGTCATAGACGCCAAACCAGCAAACCGCAAACCTATTATTACCAAAATTGTCTCGCCTAATTCAAGGACTCAACTCTATGCCAAAATCGATAAGGAACTAAAGGCAGGCCGGCAAATGTTTGTGGTCTGCCCAATTATTAGCGAGTCAGTTTTTAGCAAACCAGGAACCTCGGCAGAAATGGTTTATGAAAAACTGGCCAAGGGTATCTTTAAGCATAGGCGCGTGGGTCTATTGCATGGCCAATTAAAACCCGAGGATAAAAATAAGATAATGAGCCTCTTTTTGGCTGGTAAGTTAGATATACTTGTATCTACCACGGTTATTGAGGTTGGCATGGACGTACCGAATGCCACGGTTATGCTAATTGAGGACGCTGAACGGTTTGGACTGGCACAGATTCATCAGTTGCGTGGAAGGGTTGGGCGCAGTCAGCACCAAGGGTATTGTTACTTAATGATGTGCGATTCTAAGGCGCCGAGCCGTCGTTTGCGGGCCCTAGAAAGTTCGTCTGATGGTTTTGAACTGGCCGAGTTAGATTTAGAAATCCGGGGGCCAGGGGCCATTTATGGTAGCTTGCAACATGGACAGTTAGATTTACGAATAGCTAAACTGACCGATGTTAGGCTAATTGCTTCCGCCCGTCAAGCCGCCCAAGAATTTATAGACAGGTCCGAAGACCTGGTACAATATACTTACCTATATGATCATGTCATTAAACTGCGTGCAATAACAAACCTAAACTAAAATTATTATGTATTCTGGAACCACTTTTACTCGAATGTCTGGCCGTGTGTTGGGCGTACATCAAAAACTAGACCGTATTGCCAGGCATAATCTTACCAAGATACTGGGCGATGACGTACTACTTGTATTTCCTTCTGCTAGTAAGATTCTTCATTTTGAGGGCAAGAATGGACCTGATGCTATTAAGCGTAAAAGTCCGGCTCACGACGAGCCCTGGCACTACTACAGTCCGTTTGACGAAGAAGATTCCCAGCTGATAAGCCTTATCAATGATCATTATAATCTACTGGTAAGGCAGCTAAAACAAGGCAACAAAGAGCGGACAGCTTTTGAAGCGGCTTGGCTGGCCCATGCTATTACCGATGGTTTGACGCCGGCACATCATTACCCCTATGAACAAACGTTGATTGAATTGCGGGGCGGTAAGGGTATAGAAACCCGCACCACCATTAAAGATAAGCTGCTCATGCCGGGTGATACCATACGGGAAATGTTGAAAAACAACTGGAAAATGTGGGGTCCTAAGGGCTTATTAACCACGCACAGTATGTTTGAGGTTGGCATCGCCACCCTTATCGCGCCTTGGTCATTCTCAGACTCTAGCCCTAACGAAGCTGATATTGAAAATGCCGAGAGCCTAGGAATTATTGAGATATTTAAGAGGACTGCCCGCGAAATAGCAGCAATGAATATATACGAGCAATACTATAAACGCGGGTGGACCACCAAATTAGCGGCAGAGGTACGCCAAACACTTATGCCAGCAATAATTCAGACCGTTACACTTGCTTGGTATTGTGCTTTGGTAGACGCCGGGTTAGTCGATAAAATCAAACCAGCAGAATGAAAGTTATTGCAGGCAGACTGGGCGGCAGGCAATTTGAGCCATCTCGCGGCCCTAAAACACATCCGATGAGTGAAAAAGCTCGAGGCGGACTGTTTAATGTTTTGGGCGATATCGAAGGGTTAACCGTATTAGATGCTTTCGCGGGCACTGGGGCACTGAGTTTTGAGGCTATTAGCCGCGGCGCGGCGTCTGCGGTGGCTATAGATACTGAGCCGAGCGCCCACCTAGCCATAAACAAAAACATTCGGTCATTGGGGTTGGTTGATTCGATCAAGTCAATTCGAGCTAACGCAAGTAGCTGGTCAGATAATAATCAACAGTACATGTTCGACATTGTTATGTGTGATCCACCGTTCGATAACATTAAGCCGGATCTACTCCAAAAACTAGCAAGGCATACTGAAATCGGCGGCCTAGTGGTCTTCTCCTTACCCTCCAAATTTCCAACCAAGCCAGCAGCCAACAGCTATCAGCTATTGGTTACTAAGTCCTATGGTGATGCTCAGCTAGTTTTTTACCGAAGAATTTCGTAAAATACAACCGGTCCTCATGCGGATGTGGTGGAATTGGTAGACACGCTAGCCTTAGGAGCTAGTGCCGCAAGGCGTGAAGGTTCAAGTCCTTTCATCCGCACCAGACGACATTTCAATGGCCTTTACGAGGCTTGCAAAGGGTTCTTTCCAGATTGGGAAGACCCTTTTTTCATTGTCTATGGTTAGGTTCAAGAACAATATCCGCGAAACACGATCTTTTTCAACTGCTGAACCTGCTCTCATCTTGTCAGGAGCTAATTTTACGAGGTTCAAGAACTGCTCTTTGGTCAGTTTAATTTTACTTGGATTTGCAATCTTTTCTTTGAGCTTGCCTATATCATCATCTAGCTCTTGAGTATCAGTGGCGAGCTGTTCGATTTTATTCTCGTTAATTGCGTATGCTGGCGAACTACGGTTGATTTTACCCAGCCCAAGCGACAAATCGTCAAGCTCTTTTTTCTTGTGGGCAAAAGCCCCTCGTTTACTAGCAATATCCTGCTTAATCTTGATAACCTTTGCGTCAGTGAAACTATCTATACGTTTACTGTAACGCTCATACGCTTCGTCTGACAGTTCTAGTTTCTCTAATAGCTCGTAGATTGCGTCAAAGATGTAAAATGCTCTAACTGACTTAGGAGAGCGAGTACATTTCGGGTTATCACAACGGTAAGACAAGACGTGATGATGGCTGCCACCCGGCTTATTTTTACCTGCCAACATCCACCTATCACTTTTGCAAACACCGCAGTAAACCATTCTTGTGAGTGGTTTGAATTCAAGCATTTTCTTAGGGTTAATATCTCGTTTACGAGTATAGGCCAGTGCCTGAACCTGATTGTAGGTGTCTTGGTCGATCATCGGCTCAAAGTCCAGTTGAATGGTTCGTAGGTCAACAGTCTGTTCAGCCTGCTCAAGCATACCGAAGTAAAAGGGGTCTCCAAATATCTTTCCTACGCTCTTTTCGGTAGGCAGTATCTTTCTAATTTTCTTATTCTTCTTCGCAATTTTGGTCAGACGGTGATAGCCCTTTTCTAGTAAATACTCCAACACTGTTTTGTTAGTTGCTCCTCTAGCTCTCATATACCAAGCTTCTTGAATAACATCAAACCATTCATTCGGGCGGTATAACCCATCTAACTCACGGTCATAGCCCCACTTGGGTGAGCCCGATGATTTACCGTCATCAAAGTTACCTGATACACCACGTTTGACTTTGCGAGATAAGTCGTCGGAAAAATGCTTTGAAATAGAGAACATTATTCCTAGTGTGAGTTTTCCAGAGGGGTCATTTGTAAAGTGATGCGTCGGGAATTGTAGGTCTTTTATCTTGCCATCATCAAGTAAGTTAATGATACGACCACCGTCTAACATATTGCGAGAAAGCCTGTCTGGTGCGTATGAGAGTATGGCATCATACTTGCCACCATTTTCAATTTCCTCTAGTACGTCGTAGAATTTTGCCCTTATCTTTTTATCAGGTTTTTTGGCGGACCCATTTTCTCTAACGGTGGCTACTATATTTAGTCCCTTTGATCCAGCATGACGCTTACAGTATTTAATCTGGTCAGGGACAGAACGAACTTGACTGCCTTCATCTGTGGTAGACCTGCGAGCATAAAGAACATAACGTAATTTGGTGCGGTCAATCTCTTCATCCACAATCATGGAGTAATTTTATCTTGATTCACAAGAATATACGACCACCATTGCGATCAGATATTGATACTGCATTTAACTTAGCGATTGGCTTAGTTTCATCTATCTCTTCAAGAACTTCCATTAGTTCCACCAATCCATCGTCAACATCTGTTTGCTCTGGCTTTTTATTTAACAAAACTTTGTGAATTACATCGCTGCTCACACTGAGTCCTTTATGACCAGTGAAGCGTATTAGGTTCTTCACCTCACAAAAGTTTCAGTGCGATAGTTTTATTGGTTCGCTAAGGCTTGCGTACCGTCTGATGAAATCAAAATAGACGGCGTGCAAAAAGCCTCTACCTGAAAGGACTCTTGCTTGCCGTCTATACTTAGTATTATACTCGAAACACTAGCATTATGCAAGCACTTTCATCTGTATAATTAGAGTTAGGGACTAGTACAAACAAAGAGGAATTTTATGATTAAGAAGGCTATGGGCAGACCGACACAGATGGACTATCGGACACTTATTAAATTAGCAGACGCTATTCAGCACAATGCTACAGTTAGTGAGGCTTGTCTTTATGCTAAAGTTAGTCGCCAAACATACTATTACTACTTAAATAACAATCAAGTATTTGCGGATAAGATTAGTATCGCATTTGAAAACCAGAACAAGCTCGTCATGTCATTTCTGACTACCTACTAATCTGACAACCTGTTGAATAAACATATAGCTTTTTAGTTAATTTCAATAAATGTGATGTCAGATAAGGCTGAGACTGATGAATAGTGGAAAATGGCGTTGAGGGGTCAAAATCTGGAATAAAAAATTGTGGACTGTAGTTCTGTTTATTTCATATAGAAGGCATGAAAGGGTTTTGAGTACCCTCTGGAAGCACGGAGAGGGGTCTAGGCAATGTTCCTTGACGAAAGTTGGGTAAAGTTATATGCCCGAAAATATAACGCTAGTATTTACCTTTAAGTGCTTATATATTTTATGCTTGGTTTAAGTTATGAACTACGAAAAATTGTACGTGCGAATAAGGAAAAGTTATTATTGTATAATATGCTTTTTAACAGGGGTGAGTGAAAATTTGACAAATGCCTTTTTGAGAATAAATATGTGCTGACCCCTGTTATTTACTGTCGTGCAACAGTCATTGTGCGACTAAGCCACCCAGGCATTGCTATTTAAAATTGACAGATGTTAACACTTATGCTATTATTATTTAATATGGCTGAGCTTGCTACTTCTCCATCTACATATCCTGATGAACTACTTGTTCTTGAGCATTTTTATGCTTGGAATCATGATGATGACAGACCATACGAGGCTGATTATGGTCTATTACCGACTGACGTGGGAGACGTAGGCGTTTTTATATTCCCTTCAAGGCCTATTCCGCATGATTTCTTTGATGGTAATAAATCTGACTTTCGTGAACTAAGACATTTGGCTGAGATTGCGAAAGGGCAGCCTGGTATGCTAAGTGACCAACATAGAGTTCTTGGCTTCCAGTGGCAAGAAGTAGAGCAAGACGGACAAAATATGGTAGTGGCTACATTTCCAACCGCTTCCCGTCTTAATAGTGGCCTGCAAGCAATCTATGATACTGAGCCAGAAGACCCACCCATTGTATTTGTTAGTAAGGAGGGTGAGTATGGTCAAGCCACCGGTAAAGAGTTTATTGAAAACTTAGGAAAAGGAAGGGTTATTATCTCCTCTCCAATTGGCATCGAACGTTTTGACCATGACATAGGCTCTCACGTTGATGGATACGCAAGACTTGACCCTAAAACTTTTGCTATGATTCAACGTGGAGCTACGCAGTTAGAACGTGACGGGAAACTAACAACTGGTTCGAACGGTAAGCTAGTAGTCCAGGAAGCCAAAGATTTCGCTCGTGACGTTGACTCTCTTAGTAAGAAGCTAAGAAATCCGTATTATGCTATAAACTCAAACACCAAGAAGAGCCTCCGTAATAATCTTGCTGGCCTTGAGACTGGGACAACTCAAGTACGTTACATAAAAGCTGAACGACATTACAGGGATCTTAGAAAACACAATCGGTGGTTTAGTCAACGCATTGATAGACTTGCTGCTTAGAGATTTAACTAAGGCAAATAGCCATGAGCCAATCTTACCTAGATACATGTCGAGAAGCTGCTGAAACCATTGACGTGGATAGGCTTGCAGCAATGCAGTTGGGCAATATGGCTGAGCGAGGTGGTGAGTTTGAATTTAGACAACTCGGAAGACTTTCTGTTGGGTCTATTGGAGAACAGTATTTGGGCGTTAAATCAGCGAGACAAATAAGCGGACTTGCCTTTAGTAGAGTTATGGACGAGATAGCATTTATTGGTCTGGAGGTACATCACTCACCAGAACTAGCCTCATATATGCCTAGCTTCGTGAACTTATTAAGAGTTGAGGATAGCGATGCGGTGGCAATCCTGACTGAAGACGCCTCAGAAGGGGGCAGTAAAGAAGTTCATGGGCGAAGAGCGAGTCCGACTGTAACAGAAATGCTGTACGAGCCTTTTAAAGAGCAAGGCACTATCGGAGAAGTAATGGACAGAGCCGAGCTAAGAGGAACTGTTGCTTTTGATGTAGAAGGTAGAGAAAGACTATTAGACTTTAGTCCAAGACCAGTAAAGCTAGAATATGTAACAGAATCTGCTGCTTTTGAGGAATATCAAAGACAAACTATGCTTGCCTTGTCAGAGGTAACAATTACGATTCCTGGCTCATCAGTACTAGGCCAGGGGCTTAATAACCTGCCCGTTAATGATAAAGGTTCAAATGGCGTCTAGCGAGAGTAAAAACACGCTCACGTCAGAGCTGATACTGCTGAACGAACTTTGTTCTAGAAGCCTCTCTTAGCTGTGATAGCCAGTCAATATCTGGACTACTAAGCAGCCAATCACTTATACTGTCCCAAGGTTCAAGCAGTCTGTCTTCTGCCGCACCAGACCGGACTTCAGGGTCCTGGAACTGTAGCAAACAGAGGTAGAATGAGCTAATTTGGGTGTTTACTAATTTTGTAAATTTTGACACCCGAAAAGGCTCTTCGAACACTCGACCATATAAGGTATTAATTTTGATTTCATCAAATCGAGCTTGCAAGCCATATTTAAGTATGTATAATAATACGTATGGAATTTGAATGGCATGGTGGCAAAAATGATCTAAATATTGCCAAACATGGCATTTCATTCCAAGAGGCCAAGCATGTTTTTTCTGATGTCAAAAGAGTGATAATTTTAGACAAGAATCACTCTGTGCACGAGAAGAGATACTTATGCATAGGTAAGACTAAGGACGGTAGAATCGCCACAGTAAGGTTTACAATAAGAGAGAGCCGTATCCGTATTATAGGTGCTGGATACTGGCGGGAAGGAAAGAAAACATATGAGCAACGTTAATTATACAAACGCACCGGATGATGTAAGGGAATCGTTAGAGGACCCTATTTTTGTTCATGATTTACTGCCATCACCTGAAGAATTTGTGCGTAAAACCAAAAAAGAAAAAATTACTATTGCCATAGATAAAGACAGTCTCGATCTTTACAAACGATACGCTAAAAAACACAATGCCAAGTATCAGACTATGATAAATGGTGTAGTTAGTTCTTATGCTGAAAAGTTTCTAAGTAAATAATCTAACCACTCCAAAAGGTGTTCGAATAAAACTGCCTTAAGGGCACCAAAGAGCTCATGCTTGCTCTTGATTGTCATCTGTAGATAATGCTGCCTATGTCAGAAGCTATTGCAACGGTTGAAGATAGACGCTTTTATGTCGTTAACGGATTAACAGAAAGCACCAAGTTTAATACTGGTGAAGTTATTGATGACCAAGGGGAACACTATTTTTATAAATCAGTTCTTGATCCCTCGGCCCAGTTAGTTAGAGACGATTTAGAAAACGAAGTCTGCTGGAACCAAGACATCGGTACCCGGATTGAGGGTGAACAATGGAAAGTTCCTCAGGTGGAAGCCCATGATCCAGCTTACAGATGGGCGGTTTTTGAATATATTGATGGCACACCACCTAGAGAACAAGACCTAGCGCATTGGCTATTAGTGGTCGGTGGTATTTGTGCGGAGCTATTTAGTCTGCCGCTTGGTCGGGAAGAGTTTGATGCGTCCCAGTGGTATCAGAAAAGAGTTGGCGGCAATAAGCACGTACTTGAAAGCTACTACTTAGACGATCAAGACAGGGCGGCTATATACAATCTATTAGAGAATGACAGGGCAGGCAATTCACTCAAACCTGGTGTAACTCACGGCGACATCAAGACTTCAAATCTTATTCTTTTGACCTCTAAACCGCAGGCCGGTTTGATTGACGCCGAATTTGGTACCATGCCCTCTAAGCCGGATTGGGACTGGCCGCGCTTGCACGATATGGCATATTTCTATCATATGCTTAGGTGTCAGCATCATAGTCCCGAGTTGGCCGTGGGCTTTGCTGAGCATTGCTGGGATAATGTCAAACAGATATCCGATCTCACTCAAGAAGAATTTGTGACTGAATTCTACCTATCTGTTTTAGAGCGAACCATTAGTATGATGGGACACTTTATTGTCAGTCAATCAGCTCAGCGTCAGGTGGATGATTCGCGCCGACTGCAACCAGAACCGTATATTGGCACCATACGAACAGCTCTAGAAAACCTATCTTAGGAAGTTTTCCAGGCGTATTTTGTGGTTTTGGTTAATTTTTTGAGTTCCAAATAACGTATGGCAGGAGCAACCGAATATGCAACGGCGAGTATTAAGCTAATAAAAGAACCTATGTCGTTAATTAAGCTTGGTATGCCCAAAAGTACCGCAACACCGATGATTCTCCAAATTGATCTCGAATAAGGCTTGGACATTTCGGCGCTCCTCCGCATAGCTTCTGTTACGGTAGTGTCTTGATCTATAAGTACATATGGCGCCAAAAAGTAGCGGCGGATCATTATGATGCCCGGAATAATCAACAATATAAAACCGCCAATAACGTACAACGAGACTAAAAGACTGAGTCCAACCAAACGAAGCCAAAATTTACTGACATAGTCCCACAGACTAGATAAATCTGGTGTTTTGCCCTTCGCTGCTTGTAGTTCTAAGCAAAACAGCATGGTACTGACAATGAATATGGCAATAATTACGGCCAGAGTAATTATGACGCCAAAGCCGCCAAAACGATTAATAAGATAGACTGGTAAGCCAGAATCGTTGCCTAAGTTATTTGTATTAGCCGATCTATTACGCGAAATTATGGTTCCTAGCAAAATTGCCGCTGGCAATAAATTCAAAATGACAAAGCTAGACAGGTTGCGTCGAACCAGATCATAACTCTGTCCAAACAGCGCAAACGCACCGGTCGGCTTGATCTTTGTAGTAGATTTTTTAGATGGTTTTTTAGACATGTGAAAATTCCTTTATGGCATTATCTCGAACCCTGGCCAGAACTACAATAATAAAAGCCGGTATTGTCTTAAACCGAGTTTCGCTATAATGAAAGCAATAATGGCATTATCGACTCAACCGTATAAAGGTGCCCGGGACTTTTACCCGGAGGATAAGCGGCTGCAAAAGCAGCTATTTAAGACTATGCGCAAAGTGGTGGAACGTTTTGGTTACGAGGAATATGACGCACCTTTAATAGAACCGTTGGAGCTATATGCCGCCAAGACAGGTGATGAAATTGTCAACGAGCAAACCTATAGTTTTACCGATAGGGGTGGACGCCAGGTGGCCATTCGTCCAGAAATGACACCCACTGTCAGCCGCATGGTCGCCGCCAAACGACAGGAATTGCCATATCCACTGCGCTGGTATTCAATCCCTGTTAACTGGCGCTATGAACGCCCTCAACGGGGGCGTTTGCGTGAATTTTGGCAGCTCAACGTTGACCTATTTGGTGTTGGAGATCTGTCAGCCGAGCAGGAAATTATTCAAGTAGCCGATGAGGTTATGCAGGCTTACGGCGCCAAACGAAGCCAATACAGTATTAGGCTTAATAGCCGCAAACTGACGGATAGTTTTTTGCTTGAATATCTACGCTTAGATCAGGTGCAGGCTCATACGTTCTCTAAATTAATAGACAAGATGCACAAGATTACGCACGCCGAGTTTGTAGCCCAAACTGACGCGTTATTGACACCTAGTCAGCGCGAGTCCGGTATTGGCGATCATTTACTAGAAGTACTAAAGGCTGAAGAATTACAAGAGTTACCAGAAAAGTTACAGCGTCACCCCTCTGTGCTGGAGCTCAAACAACTGATGGATTTACTACAAAAGGCTAATATTAAAAATGTAATCTTTGATTTCACCCTTATGCGTGGGTTTGATTACTACACCGACATTGTCTTTGAGGTTTTTGATACTAATCCAGAAAACAACCGATCTATGTTTGGCGGCGGCCGCTACGATGGTTTGGTTGGACTGTTTGGCGCCGAGCCAGTTCCGACCGTTGGCTTTGCCATGGGCGATGTCACATTAACTAACTTTTTAGAAACGCACGATCTCATGCCGCGGCTTCGACCGGAAACGGACGCTTGCGTGGTTCTGATTGGCGATGTCTATGAGTACACCTTGCCTATGTTGGCAGATCTAAGGCAAATGGGAGTAAACGTGGCAGTGGACTTAACCGGACGTAAACCGGCCAGCCAAATAAAGTCGGCAGTCAAAAAAGGCGTACCCTACGCTATTTTTGTAGGCGAAAAAGAATTGGCCGACGAGCGTTATACTCTTAAGAATCTTGATACCGGTAAAGAAGAACGGCACAGTTTGCAGCGGATTGTGGCCATCGTGCGGGATTATCGGCGCTAGCAACTATGACAGCAACCAACCATGTTTTAACGGGGGCCCTGATAGCAACGGCCGTACACAATCCCTGGCTGGCCCTACCAGCTGCCTTTTTGTCACATTTTGTGGTCGATGCCATTCCGCATTTTGGGCGTACAGACATCAAGCTTAACAGTTTCTATTTTAGAAGCCGTTTATTAGCGGATATGATTGTTGCCGCTCTTTGCTTGCTCATCATATTGCTTCTGCAGCCAGCTCACGTCTGGATAATCTTGCTTTGCGGCGTCTTAGCGGCCAGCCCAGATTTAATGTGGCTTAGCCGGTTCATAGCTGCCAACCAACATCGTCCGGCTGCAAAACTGGGACTTATTCGCCAGTTTCATCACAAAATTCAGTGGTTTGAGCATCCCATTGGGGCTAGTGTTGAAGTTGCCTGGTTTCTGGCTATGCTTGTCTTGCTAAACGCCCAACTACTTATCATTCGTTAGATCTTCTGCTATAGTTGGCCAGATGCAAGTCAAGAAAACATCCGTGACAAATACTAAGTTCAAGCTCAGTATTACATCCGACCAAGCTACCTTGGATAGTATAAAAACGCATGTTCTTAAACACCTGGCCGCTCAACATGTTAAATTACCTGGATTTCGGGCTGGCAAAGCGCCTTTGTCGCTGGTAGAAAAACAAGTTGATCAAAATTTGTTACAGAGTGAATTTTTAGACGAGGCTGTTAACCGTATGTACGGCCAGGCTATCAAGGCCGAGGGTATTCGTCCGGTCGAGCAGCCCCAAGTATCACTTAAAAAGTTTGTACCGTTTAGTCTGGTCGAATTTGATGTTGAGGTAGAGGCTATCAGTGACATTAAGCTTATGGATTATACAAAGCTGCGCAAAAAACCAAAGGTTGGCATCGTAGGTGAAGTCGAGGTACAAGGTGTGATCCAGAATTTGCGTAAACAGTTGGCAGAGCGCAAAGAAGTCAGCCGTCCAAGCCGTGACCAAGACGAGGTAGTGATAGATTTTAAAGGCACAGATAGCAAGGGACGGCCTGTCAGCGGGGCAGACGGAACTGATTATCCATTAATTCTTGGTAGTAACATCTTCATTCCTGGTTTTGAACCGAATTTAATTGGCCTAAAGACCGGCCAAGACAAAACGTTTGTCATTACTTTTCCTAAAGATTATGGCGTGGCTGCGCTGCAATCCAAAAAAGTCACCTTTGCTGTCACGGTTAAAAAAGTTCAAGAATTGGTTGAGCCCAAGCTCGATAATGCTTTGGCTGCCAAAGCCGGACCATTTAAGACCTTAGCCGAGCTTAAAGCTGACATAAAAAAACAGTTGAATGTGGAAAAACAGCAAGAGGCTAACAGAGCCTACGAGAATGAGTTGATTAAAGAGATAGCTAGTAAATCTTCCGTTGAGGTGCCGCAAGCGCTCATTGATGATGAAGTCGAGCGGGCCGAACAGGCCGAGAGGCAGAACCTAACTTACCGCGGACAAACCTGGCAAGAGCACTTGGCAGAAGAAGGTATAACAGAGGACGAACACCGCAAACGTAATCGACCCTCGTCCGAAGAGAATGTTAAGGCCAGTTTAATACTGAGTGAAATTGCCCAACGAGAAAACATTACCGTTGCACCAGACGAGCTTGAGGTTCGTATCCAATTGCTCAAGGGTCAATATACCGATAAGACTATGCAAGAAGAGCTAGATAAGCCAGAGAACCGTCGAGAAATTGAAAGCAGATTGATTACCGAAAAAACCATCACCAAGCTCAGACAATATATTGAAAAATAAACAGTTAAGTTGTATAGTATTAATATGTTATACAATACATTTATAGATTACGAGCAGCATGGAGATGTACCATATTTCGAGCTAGTGGAGACCGCTAAACGTCTTCATCGACAACTTCCAACGGCACACGTAGATGTAAGATTTGTTGAGATTGCTGAGCAAGGCGGAGATGTATTGCTGGATGCAGCACAAGGTCACGTAAAGGACAAAACAAGAGATATTGCAGAGGCTGCCAGAGTTGCCGGCTTAGCCATGATTGCGTTCAGAGACCTATAGCAGATTAAATTAGCACTCGGGCTTGACGAGTGCTAATTTGTGGCCTATACTATCTGTTATGAGTCAAACTAAATCAATTCTTATCCCTACAGTTATAGAAAATGAAGGCCGTATAGAGCGGGCCTACGATATTTATAGCCGATTGCTTAAAGACCGCATTATATTTATTGGCGATGACGTTAACCCGCACACCGCTAATTTAATTGTAGCCCAACTGTTATTTTTAGATAACGAAGATTCAGATAAAGATATTTATCTCTATATTAACAGCCCCGGCGGAAGTGTTTACGATGCCCTGGCCATCTATGACACTATGCAATATGTAAAAAGTGATATTCAGACTGTAGGTATTGGTATTCAAGCCAGCGCAGCCGCTTTTCTGCTTAGTAGTGGCACCAAGGGTAAGCGTGTTATGTTACCTAACTCAAGCGTCATGATTCACCAGCCAAGCAGTGGAACCAGAGGTAAGGTCACCGATATGGAAATTGACCTTAAAGAAAGTCTGCGAATAAAACACCGTTTGAATGAAATTATGGCTAAGAATACAGGTCAAACGGTTAAAAAAATTGAAGAGGACATGGAGCGCGACTACTGGATGACGGCCGAGGAGGCTAAAAAATACGGAGTGGTTGACAAAGTCATCTCCAGCCTCAAAGCCATCAAAAAGTAAGGGATTAGCGTATAGCGGTCAGGGTTTAGGAAACTACACCCTATACGCTGACCGCTGATCCCTTAAAATAAAGGGTGTTGACTTGATGACTTAAAGCCTATAAACTAGTAACTAAGAAGTAGGGTAAGGGCAGTGCTATATTTATCAAAAATTAAACGTTTTTAACTCCCTTAGATATCTTCGTGCACGGATAGAGCTAACACTTAAAACAAAACTAACAATTTAGTAACGTTTAAGCTAGGGAGTTTAATTGTCTATGGCCAAAACTCAAGTGCCCCAAGCCAAGAGTAAGAGAATTTATTATACGAAGGTAGACGATACCGTTCAGCTGCCTAATCTGGTAGACCACCAAAACACTTCTTTTCAATGGTTCGTAGAAGAAGGTTTAGGTGAATTACTGGCCGAGATCAGCCCGATAGAGGACTATACCAATACCAAGCTATCCCTATCGTTTAAAGATTATCGGTTTGAAGATCCCAAAATGACCGAAGCCGAAGCGCGCGAAAATAACGTTAGTTTTGAAGCGCCGCTTAAGGCCACGGTGGTACTCAACAATAAAGTTACCGGCGAGGTCAAAGAACAAGAAATTTACCTGGGTGACTATCCGTGGATGACAACTCGCGGAACTTTTGTTATAAATGGCGCGGAGCGGGTTGTGGTGAGTCAACTTATCCGTTCGGCTGGCGTATTCTTTACGGCCGATGTTCACGGAGCTACCAGCCTGTATGGCGCCAAAGTTATCCCTGGCCGCGGCGCCTGGTTGGAGTTCGAAACCGCCGCCTCTGGTGCCATGTATGTCAAAATTGACCGCAAACGAAAGATTCCCGTAACTACACTGTTGCGTGCCCTCGGCGTGAGCGATGCCCAAATGCGTGAAGCCTTTGCGCATGTTGACCAAGGCAAGCTCAGCTATCTAGAAGCTACTATAGACAAAGATCCTTCGCGCGGTACTAACGATGCCCTCATTGAAGTCTATCGCCGTTTACGCCCAGGCGACCTGGCAACGGTAGACAACGCCCGTAGTTTGCTGGAAAATATGTTCTATAACTTTAAGCGTTTTGATTTTAGTCGGGTTGGGCGCTATAAGATTAACAAACGACTTAACTTGGATGTGCCCAATACGGCCGAGAACCGCGTAATGCGGCTTAAAGACCTGTTGGCAATTATCGCCGAAATTATCCGGCTTAATAACAGCCAAGAAGGTGCTGACGACATCGACAGCCTGGCTAACCGCCGGGTTAAGTTAGTGGGCGAGCTGGTTCAGCGCCAGTTCCGAATTGGATTATTGCGCATGGAGCGAAACACCAAAGACCGTATGAGTATGAGCGAGATAGAAACCGTCACGCCGGCCCAGCTCATTAACGCTCGACCGGTAGTTGCGGCTGTTCGCGAGTTCTTTGCCAGTTCTCAGTTAAGCCAATTCATGGATCAGATTAACCCTTTGAGCGAGTTAGCTCACAAGCGGCGTCTCAGCTCTATGGGTCCTGGCGGTCTAAGCCGCGAACGCGCCGGTTTTGAGGTTCGCGATGCTCATGCTACTCACTATGGCCGTATTTGCGCCGTAGAAACCCCAGAAGGCGCTAACATTGGTTTGGTGCTTAACCTGGCGAGCTATGCTCGGATTAATGAGTATGGCTTTATTGAAACGCCGTACCGTAAAGTTAATAATGCTGTTACCGCCAAAGAAGCTGTCGGTAAAACTGCGGTGGTTGATCTGGAAGATGCCAATGGAAAAGTTATTGTTAAGGCCGGCACCAAAATAACAGATGCTATGGCCAAAAAACTTGCCACAGTCAAAGGTCAGGCCACCTGGCCGGTACGAGCTCAAGTAACAGATAAAATTGTTTACTTGGATGCCGCCGAAGAAGAACAAGCGGTAATTGCTGCTGCCAATGAAGCAATCGATGATGGTGGTTATTTTGTCCAAGATAGGGTCGGCGCTCGAAACCGTTTAGTCTCTGAGGAAGTAGATGCCAATGATGTAACTCATATGGATGCCTCACTGCGTCAAATTATTGGCTCCAGCGCTTCATTAATTCCTTTTATCGAAAAGAACTACGTCTATCGATCATTAATGGGTAGTAATCAGCAGCGCCAGGCCGTGCCGCTCATTAATCCAGCCGCCCCTATTGTTGGTACGGGCGTAGAAGCTTTGGCCGCTCAAAATACCGGACAGATCACCTATGCAGAGGCAGATGGTACGGTCTTAAAAGCCAGTGCCAGTGAAGTCCAGGTGAAATATAAAGGTCACACAGCTACCTATGTGCCCCAACATTTCGTACGTAGTAACGAAGGTACCTGCATAAACCAAAAGGTTGTGGTCAGTAGCGGTGATAGTGTCAAAGCAGGTAGTGTGCTTATAGAGGGCATGTCTATCGATGGCGGCGAGCTGGCCCTAGGCCGTGATCTTCTAGTAGCATTTATGCCTTGGTCAGGCTACAACTTTGAAGATGCTATCATCATTTCGCGCAAACTTGTTGAAGATGACAGCCTAACTTCGATTCATATTGTTGACTATATGACCGAAGTCCGCGAGACCAAACTGGGTCCAGAAATTGTCACTCGCGACATACCTAATGTAAGCGAGGAAGCCCTTCGTCATTTGGACGAGGATGGCATAGTTCGGATTGGGGCCGATGTTCATCCTGGCGATATTTTGGTGGGCAAGATTACACCTAAAGGTGAGCAGGAACTAAGTAGTGAAGAGCGTCTACTGCGGGCTATCTTTGGCGAAAAGGCCAAAGAAGTACGCGATACTTCACAACGTATGAGTAATGGAAAGCACGGCAAAGTTGTGGGCGTCAAAGTTTTCTCACGGGCAAACGGTCACGAACTAAAAGCCGGTGTCATCATGCAAATCCAGATATTTGTCGCCCAAATGCGCAAGATTGCCGTTGGAGACAAGCTGGGTGGCCGCCATGGTAACAAAGGTGTCATAGCCCGAATTTTGCCCATAGAAGACATGCCGTTTATGGCCGATGGCACCCCTATAGATATCATATTGAACCCACTCGGCGTGCCATCACGTATGAACGTTGGTCAGTTATTTGAGACCCATTTGGGCATGGCTGCTCGCGCCCTCGGCTTTAAAGTTGGCAGCCCACCATTTAACGGCGTGCCGCTCGACAAGATCCGTAGTTTGCTTAAGGAAGCCGGTCTGCCAGAGGATGGCAAGCAGCAACTATACGATGGCCGGACAGGCGATGCCTTTAAAGAATTCACCACCGTTGGCAGTATGTACATGATCAAACTCAACCATATGATTGCCGATAAGATTCACGCTCGCTCCACCGGACCCTACACTATGGTGACTCAACAGCCGCTTGGTGGAAAAGCCCAAAACGGCGGCCAGCGCTTTGGAGAAATGGAAGTCTGGGCCCTGGAGGCTTACGGAGCGGCTTACACGCTGCAAGAAATGCTGACTATCAAGTCGGATGATGTCTACGGCCGCAGTAAGGCTTACGAATCCATCATTAAACACACCGAAATCGTTGGTCCAAAAGTACCAGAAAGCTTTAACGTGCTTGTTAAAGAATTGCAAGGTTTAGGGCTCAAAGTTGATTTGGTCACTTCCAACGCCGTTGTTGATGCCGAGGCCATATTGGCCGAAAACATCAAAGACGAAGCTGCTCACCTATCCGAAATCGATGTGCCGGCACCAATGGTATCGGATATAGATGTCACCGAGGACGCTGTGCAAGACGAGTTTAGTGTTATGGGCTTGGGCGATGACCTAACTATAACCGCAGACGATGACAATGACACTTCTGTAACCGCCGATAATGATGATGGCGCAGCCGAAGAAGACCAAGAAAAATCCTTCGACGAAGCTCAAGATAAAGAGGAGGTAGCCTAATGCGACGCTATTCAAGTGGAACCAACATTGCCGATTTCGACGCTGTCCGATTGGCAGTAGCCAGCGCCGACGATATTTTAGAATGGTCGCATGGTGAAGTGACCAAGCCCGAGACCATCAACTACCGGACTCAAAAGCCGGAGCGTGATGGGCTGTTCTGTGAACGAATTTTTGGTCCAGTTAAGGATATCAACCCTCATGATGCAAAATTTAAGGGTGTTCGTAGCCGTGAGGCAGCCATCGACAAAAACGGTGAGATTGTCACCAAAAGCATTGTCCGCCGCGAACGGATGGGACACATCGGTTTAGCGTCACCAGTGGCGCATATTTGGTTTTTGCGTGGTACGCCGTCTGCAATTGGCCTGGTGCTTGGCATGACCGTCAAGAACCTAGAGCGCGTGGCCTACTTTGCCAGCTACATCATTAAAACGGTTGATGCTGACAAACGCGACCAAATGCTGGCCGATAAAACAGCCGAGTTTAATGCCGCCAAAGAAGCTATCCGTTTGCGCTATGAGCAAGCCGCCCAAGAACTGCCAGCCGAAGACCCAGACGCCAAAGCTTCAAGCCGTAAATCAGCCCTCACAACTCTGGCCGAGCAACAGACCAAGGAGCTCGAAGAACTGACTCAAGACTACGAGCAAATCAAGGGCCAATTAGATAATCTGGAAAAGCTGTATCTGATTAATGAAACCGATTACCGCAATTTACCAAGCGAGTTGCAGGACCTGGTCACTGTTGGAATGGGCGGAGCAGCGCTTAAAGAACTATTGGACGGCGTAGATTTGAGCGAACTTATTGCTGAACTTAGTAAGGAGACCGAAGAGGCCAAGGGCCAGCGCAAGAAAAAGATCATGAAGCGCCTGCGCTTGCTGGAAAGCATGTACCGTGCCGGCATTAGACCGAATAGCTTGTGTCTGAATGTCTTGCCGGTGATTCCTCCCGATTTACGGCCGATGGTGCAGCTAACTGGTGGACGGTTCGCTACCAGCGATTTAAACGATCTTTACCGGAGGGTGATTAACCGCAATAACCGTCTCAAGAAACTAATTGAATTGAATGCACCAGAGGTAATCCGCCGCAATGAACAACGTATGCTTCAGGAGGCAGTTGATGCCTTAATAGATAACAACAACGCCCGAAGCGGCCGTGCTGTAGCCGCAACTGGTCAGCGCCGCAGACTTAAGAGTCTGAGCGATATGCTCAAAGGTAAGCAAGGCCGTTTCCGTCAAAACTTGTTGGGTAAACGCGTTGACTACTCTGGTCGTTCGGTAATTGTTGCCGGTCCGGAACTTAAGATTTTTCAATGCGGACTGCCCAAGATGATGGCCTTGGAACTGTTTAAGCCATTTGTTATCGGGCATCTTATTTCTAATGAGCATGCTCATAACATCCGCAGTGCTACCCGCATGATCGATGCCGGTGAGACTCCGGTTTGGGACGCCTTGGACGAAGTCATTAAAGAAAAATATGTCTTACTCAACCGCGCACCGAGCCTTCACCGCTTAAGTATCCAGGCTTTTCAGCCGGTACTTATTGAGGGTAAGGCCATTCAGTTGCATCCACTCGTTTGTAAGGGCTTTAACGCTGACTTTGACGGCGACCAGATGGCTGTGCATCTGCCGTTGAGCGACAAGGCTCAGTCCGAAGCGGTAAATATCATGGCTGCCAACAAAAATCTCCTCAAGCCGGCAGACGGCTCGCCAATATTGCACATCGAACAAGACATAGTACTGGGTTGTTACTACTTAACTTACGAACGCGCCAGCGCCCAAACCAAACATCCGCTAGCTTTTACGAGTCTTGACGAAGCCTTAATGGCCCTTGAATCTGGCAAGATAGAACTACAAAGCCGCATACTCGTACCTTTTAGGGGCCAAAAACGCCAAACGACAGTTGGACGTGTTTTGTTTAACGAGATTTTTCCAGATGATTTTGCTTTCCAGGATCAGGCCATGACCAAAAAGCAGCTTGGAAGTGTAATGGCAAAGGTTTACCAACAATACGGCCAAGCTAAAACTGCCGAAATTGCCGATTTGCTCAAAGACCTTGGTTTTGAATATGCCACCGTATCTGGACTATCCATGGGTATGGGTGATTTTCGCGACGTAGCAGGTCTCGATAAACTATTGCAAATAGGCGAGACCAAAACTGCCGAAATTGCCGAGCAGTACGACCAGGGCTTCATAACCGACGAGGAGCGGTACCGCTTAACGGTCGAGAACTGGCAAGATATCAGTGCGCAAGTCCAGTCGGAACTAAGCGAACAGTTTGCATCCGAGGACACGTCTATGTCGATTGCGGTAGTATCTGGTGCTCGTGGAAACATTGGCCAGGTTATGACGGCGGTTGGTATGTTTGGTGTCACCACCGATGCCACAGGACGTGCTATTGAGCTGCCTATCCGGTCTAACTACAAGAAGGGCTTGTCGCCGCTCGAATACTTTACGGCCACCCGTGGCGCCCGTAAGGGTATGATTGACACCGCTCTTAAGACGGCCGATTCGGGCTATCTCACGCGTCGTTTAGTGGATGTCAGCCAAGACGTCTTTACGCTCGATGAGGACACAGAAGACCCAGGATTCCCCATTTACCGTAGTGATTCAGCCGAAATTGGGGTAAGTTTTGCCAGCCGCCTGGTTGGACGTTTTGCCGCGGAAAAAATCGGCACCTACGTTAAGCGCGGGCAGCTCATAACTACTGAGATATCTTCCCAGATAGATGCCGATGCCAGTTTGGACGGTGTCAAAATAATGAGTGTTCTGAGCTGTACCAGTGTCCGCGGTGTCGGCCGTAAATCATATGGTATCGACCCTGCCACTGGCCAACTAGTGGCTCCTCATCACCCGGCAGGTGTTATTGCTGCCCAGAGTATCGGCGAACCTGGTACGCAGCTGACACTTAAGACGTTCCACTCTGGGGGTGTAGCCGGCGAAGACATTACTACCGGTCTGCCACGTGTTGAGGAATTGTTCGAGGTTAGAGCACCCAAGGGCCAAGCCTATCTGGCTGAGATTGATGGTATCATTACTGCTTGGGAAGAGGGCGATCATTACGTTGTCCAGATTACCAGCAAAAACAGTAAAAAGGTTGAGCTGCCGCTTAAGGGTCTAAAGAGTCAGATTGCGAACGGAAGCAGCGTGGCTATTGGTGATGTCGTAGCTGCTAAGGCAGACGGCTCAAATCCAATAATCGCGCCAATTGGCGGCAAAGCCGATGTCAGCAAAAAGTCCGTTACCATTTTGCCGGAAGGCGAAGCCTCGCACCGTTACGAGATACCTGGCTTTAAACAGCTCTTAGTAAAAGATGGCGATGAAGTCATAGCCGGTCAGCGCCTTACCAACGGCTCCATAAACCAGCACGAGCTTATGCGCTTGCAAGGTATTGAAGCTACCCAGCGCTACATCATGAATGAAATCCTCAGGATTTTTGCCAGCCAGGGCCAGAATATTGCCGATAAGCACCTAGAGATTATAGTCCGCCAGATGTTTAGCCGCGTTCAGATTGAGGAAGCCGGCGATAGCGAGTTTGTGACCGGCGATGTAGTCAGTAAGCTAGCGGTTGTCGAAGCCAACGAAAAGCTGGTCAAGGATAAGAAACAACCCGCTAAATATAATCAGCTGCTACTGGGCATTACCAAGGCGTCATTGTCTACAGATTCATTCCTGAGTGCGGCTAGCTTCCAGGATACAACTCGAGTACTGATTGCCGCTGCCACTAGCGGTAAAGTAGACCAGCTGTACGGTCTAAAAGAAAATGTCATTTTGGGCCGCCGGATCCCTGTTGGTACTGGCTATATGTCGGCTGGCGAGGAGGCCGAGATTGGCGGTACCGAGGCTAACACTGTTGCGCCAGAGGTTGTAAGATGATAAAATCCATGGAAATTGTCAATGCTCAATGCTCAAGTGACAATGAATATACTAATGCTCAATGGTTTAATACATCATGTCATTACTTCATTGATCATTCATTGAAAATTGATAATTGTAAATTGATCATTGCAACGACAGAAGGAGTTGTCTAGGTGCCTACTATAAATCAACTAGTTCGCAAACCGCGAGTTAAGGTAGCCAAGAAGCCGGGCTCGCCCGCTTTAGACCGTGTTGTTAATAATCTAAAGACGCGCAATTACGAAAAACACTCTCCGTTTAAACGAGGAGTCTGCGTGAAGGTGACAACCAAAACTCCCAAGAAACCTAACTCAGCCCTACGTAAGGTAGCTCGTGTCCGATTAACCAATGGACATGAAGTCTGGGCCTACATTGGCGGTGAAGGCCATAACCTGCAAGAGCACGCAGTGGTACTTATCCGAGGCGGACGTGTTAAAGATTTACCCGGTGTGCGTTACCACATTGTCCGGGGCACGCTAGATCTTCAGGGTGTTGCTGACCGCAAGCAGGGTCGTAGCAAATACGGCACCAAGAAAGCGAGTAAATAATGAGTATGGAGGCTGCCAGCGTCTTACCTGTAGAAATAACGGGCAACACTAACTGTTCGGACTGCCCCGCGCTTGAACTCTATTTACAATCTACCGATCAGCCGCGTAGGTTTTCCGCAGAAGATTGCGCATACTGGAAAGATGTCGCTGAGCGTAGAGGCGTAGATATTGCCTGTGGCTTTGTCGCCATGTTAGCCACTCAAAAAGGTATGAGCGACCGTAGTGACGGGGGTGCAGCCTAATGCCACGCAAAAAGACCAAATCACTCATTAGGGATATTCCACCCGACCGCCTGTATAACAGCGTTCCAGTACAACGTTTAATTAACCGTGTTATGTTGGACGGCAAAAAGCAATTGGCAGAGCGATTGGTATATGGCGGCATGCAAAAGGCCGCCGACAAACTCAAAGTTAAGAATCCTTTAGAAGTGTTTGAGCAGGCCTTTAAAAACATTCAGCCGCACATGGAGACCCGCAGCCGCCGTGTTGGTGGGGCTAACTATCAGATTCCGTTTGAGGTCAAAGGCCAGCGCCAAAACCACCTGACCACTATGTGGTTTGTGGCTGCTGCCCGCTCACGCAAAGGCATGAGCATGGAAGACCGCATCGCTCAAGAACTGATGGATGCTTATAACAACACCGGTACTGCTGTGAAAAAGCGTGAAGATGTTCACAAGATGGCCGACGCCAACCGCGCCTTCGCCCATTTTGCTAGGTTCTAAACATGGGTCTTGCTGAATATTACCAGAGAGCAGAAAACGAATTTCCAAAGTTTTGTGATGATTGTCCTATGCGTGGCCAAGCATCCGGTCCAATCAAAGGAACCGCAAGTTATGGAGATACAGGAACCGGAGACGTTATGGATGTTTATAACGGACATTCAAGTCTACTTGAAGTACCATCGGATCAAAATGCTTCAGATATTATTGAATTAGTTAAACAATGTAGAGGTTCTGAAAAAAGTATCGTCCTAAGGCGAGATGTTTGTCCTGCTTTAGGTGAAATGGCAGCGGGCACGATTGCAAGGCATAAGTATAATCGCTTTTGGGATAAAGTGGCAGGAATTTAACGATGGCCTATCAGAAATATACTCCGGATAAGGTACTAGTATGTCCGGCGGAATGAACCTTGCCACTATTCGAGGTTTAGAGCCTGTTCCAGATGTTCCTGGGAAGGTAGGTGGTGTAATGTTCGGGGCACATTTCGAGGACGTTTGCGATCATTGCCCGGCTGTAGGTTGGCTATTTGAAGCCTGCGACTCTTTAAATGGGCGTATGGACCCACCTGCTAAGCAACAAACTCCTCCCTTATCAGAAGCTACTTTAGATGTGGTTTTTGAAGCATATGAAGCCATAAAAGGCGGAGGTGTTGTAGTGGTTGATGGCAAAGTTTGCCCTGAACCGACCGCAAAGCATCGTTTTATTGGTGAACGCACGTGCCACGCAGAGTTTATCGTAGCCTACACACCGATAAAAGACCCTGAGCCAGAAAGTTTTCCAGATGCCCAAGAGGTTTACTTTGAAGAGTAGCTCCAGGCACTACAAGAACCTGAGACTCAAACCCTCGTCATTCCCAACTTGACCCGAGAATCTAGTTTATATGGAATTCCTTTTTATAACTGGATCCCCGATCGGAGTCGGGGATGACGGCGGGGCTTTGAGACTCAGACTATAAGACAAGTGACAAAGCTGACTCCTTATGATAAGATAAGCCGGATCATTTGTGGGTTTCTTGTTTAGTTTTGCCCATAAGTAATTGGAGAAAGTATAATGATTCGTAAGCTAAAGATTAACTGTGACGCCTTGGCTCACTTTGCGAGGTTCTAAATATTATGACCGAAATTCGAGTCGGTAATGTAAGTGGTTACGTGGAATGCCCTGTTGCAAAAAGTTGCCTTCATGGCAGTAGTGGTCCTTGTTCGATTATAGATAGAGGTTTTGATGGACTTGATGCATTCAGCTCAGCTCGTAAAGCTGGTCTAAAACCTGAAAAAATCTCTGCATTTTTTAGGCGTAGTAATGCAGTTAGTGGTGAGCAGGATACTCGACTTGAATTTTGCGAACGAGCTAGACAAAGCGATGATCTAGTAAGAAAGCTACAAGATTTTTTGCCGGAAGAATTTGTGAATGATGAAGATGAACTGGCTACTTTAATGGAAGTTCATTCAGTTGCAACGGGTGATATTCAGGATCCTGATCTGATAATGACTGAACAGGGCTTTGAAATGCTTGATAGAATAACATCTGATAAATATCAACCATATCCTGATCGAAATAAGTTAGCTGTCCTAAATGGTCAGCTAGAAGTCGTACCAATTTACGAACAAACAATAGTGGAGTAATTAAATGGCAGATAAGAAGTATACATTAGACAAGTTTAGAAACATTGGCATTATTGCGCACATTGATGCCGGTAAGACCACAACGACCGAAGCAATTCTGTATCGTACTGGGCTCAAGCACAAGATTGGCGCCGTCCACGAGGGCGAGACTACAACTGACTGGATGGCTCAAGAGAAAGAGCGCGGTATTACCATTACTAGTGCCGCGGTGACCTGTTTTTGGAAAGACCATAAGATTAACATTATCGACACCCCTGGGCACATTGACTTTACCGTTGAAGTGGAACGTTCTTTGCGTGTGCTAGATGGTGCCGTGACTGTCTTTGACGGCAAAATGGGTGTGGAATCTCAATCCGAAACCGTTTGGCGCCAGGCAGACAAGTATAAAGTGCCACGTATCTGTTTCATCAATAAAATCAACCAGACTGGCGGCGACTTCTATAAATCACTTGATTCCATTCACAGCCGACTCAACAAACGAGCTTTTCCTATCCACCTGCCAATTGGTTTTGAACAAGGCGTAAACGGCTTGGTGGACCTGGTTACTCTAAAGGCCTACACCTACAAAGAGTTTACAGATCACGAGCTCACAGAGAGCGAAGTACCGGCTGACATGTTGGACCAAGTCAAGAAATACCGCTCTTTGCTGGTAGAGAACGCCGTGGCTGAAGACGAGCAGATACTAGAAAAATATTTTGAAGTTGGTGAAGAGGGACTATCCGAAGCGGAGATTAAACAAGCCATCCGTACAGCGGTGCTAACCGGAAAATTCTTTGCGGTTAGCGGCGGTGACGGCCGTGGCGTTATTGTAGAGAAGCTGCTTGACGCGGTGACTGACTATTTGCCCACACCCCTGGACCGTGGCTCCACTTGGGGCATTCACCCAAAGAGCGGCGACGAGATTGAGCGCAAGCCGGAAGAAAGCCAACCCTTTGCGGCACTGGCCTTCAAGATTGCTACCGACCCCTTTGTAGGCAAGCTGGCCTTTATACGGGTTTACTCCGGCAAAGTCACCGCCGGCAGCTACATCTTGAACAGCTCAACGGGTGAAAAAGAACGGGTTGGACGCATTGTGAGAATGCACGCTAACAACCGCGAGGATGTAACTGAAGTCACGGCTGGCGACATTGCTGCTATTGTGGGCCTCAAGCAGACCACAACCGGCAACACCCTATGCGATCCGAACAATGCTATCGTCCTAGAAAGCATCACCTTCCCAGAGCCACCGGTTAGTATTGCCATTGAGCCCAAGACCAAAGCCGACCAAGAAAAGATGAGCCTGGCCCTACAGCGCTTGGCCGAAGAAGACCCGACCTTCCGTATCAGGGTTGATGACGAAACCGGCCAAACCATCATTAGTGGTATGGGTGAGCTTCACTTAGATATTATTGTCGACCGCATGAAACGTGAGTTTACGGTAGAGGCCAACATCGGCCAGCCGCAGGTGGCTTACCGTGAAACTATCCGCAAGGACGGCACTGAGGCCGAAGGTAAATTTATCCGTCAATCTGGTGGTCGTGGTCAATATGGCCATGTCTGGCTCAAGCTAGAGCAGAACGAACAAGGCAAAGGTTTTGAGTTTATTAATGCCATCAAAGGCGGTGCGGTCCCGAGCGAGTATATTCCAGCCGTTAAGGCCGGTGTAGAAGAAGCCCTTAATAACGGTGTTATTGCCGGCTACCCGGTAGTTGACGTCAAGGCTACGCTCTACGATGGTAGCTACCACGATGTTGACTCATCTGAAATGGCCTTTAAGATTGCCGGCTCTATGGCTATCCAAGAAGGCGTCAAAAAGTCTAACCCGGTCTTGCTGGAGCCCATCATGAAGCTAGTAGCCGTTACCCCAGAAGATTTCATGGGTGATGTCATAGGCGACCTTAACAGTAAGCGCGGACGGATAGAGTCTATGGAAGATCTCAGCCCTGGCATAAAAGAAATCACTGCCTTTGTGCCGCTTGGTGAAATGTTTGGCTACACTACTAATCTGCGCAGCATGACTCAAGGTCGGGCTAGCAGTAGCATGGAGCTAGATCATTACCAGGACGTACCTAACAATGTAGCCGAAGCCATCATTGCTAAAAACGCCAAGTAGCAGCTATGGCAGAGTTAGTGGGCCTATCATACGTTACTTCAGCAGAAAAAATAGCACTCGATGAACGAATTATGAGTGTGCTTGGACCACCTGGCGCGTTTTTAGAGGGTACGACCGAATCGTCATTATCCAGATATTTTGGTACGGATAGCGATGGTATCTATTACGACGAGCGTGTAGGACCGGACGGTAATACATATAAACTACCAAAAATCCAAACCATGCGCGAAAAGATGGCTGGTGAATCTGATCTAGATATCGCTTATTCCAAAAACAATCCTCGGATAGTTTCACTTGGGGCACATCTGGTGCGGGATATTGGTCTTGACGAGCTACCTCAGTTACGATGCGTGCCGGATCCCTTGTCCTTGGTGGGTCCCCGACCTAGCAACCAGGGCTATCTGGATTTCTCTCTGGATATTGTAAAGCGAGTTGACCGTGGGGTGTCAGCAGCTTGGGAAGAACTCTACTTTTATCCTGGCATCAGGCACGGTCTGAGTGGACCGGGCCAATTGAGATTAGCCTGGTACAATGACCGGAGTCCCAAAACAATTGCACAAGCTCTTCGTGCTGATGTAGACTACTATCCAGAAAAAGCCAGCAACGGTAAAGATATAGCTATTATTCTGCGAACACCGCTTGAACTGGCTAGTAGCTCTCTATGGAAGCGCCTCTATAACCTTAAGAAATCTTATACCTATCGCTAAATAACTCTTTACAAGGCACCTCAAATCAGATAAGATTATTCGGTAACTCGCGTAGGTGTTGCTATACTTATGCGAAAACTAATTAACTAACCAATGTATTAGGAGACAACAATGGCAAACTTTGATCGAACCAAACCGCACGTTAACGTTGGCACTATGGGCCACGTCGACCACGGCAAGACAACCTTGACCGCTGCTATTACCTCAGTATTGGCCAAGAGACTTCCCAGTGATACTAATAAGCCTATTAAATATGACGAGATCGACAACGCACCGGAGGAAAAGGCACGTGGTATTACCATTGCTACCTCACACCAAGAGTATGAGAGCGAAAAGCGCCACTACGCGCACGTTGACATGCCTGGCCACGCCGACTATGTTAAAAACATGATTACCGGTGCCGCTCAGATTGACGGTGCTATTTTAGTCGTATCCGCCGCTGATGGCCCTATGCCGCAAACTCGCGAGCACGTATTGCTTGCTAAGCAGGTTGGCGTACCGACAATCTTGGTCTACATGAACAAGATGGATCTGGCCGACCCAGAGCTGGTCGAGCTGGTAGAAATGGATATCCGCGAACTACTTAAGAAGTACGACTTTGACGAGAACGCTCCTATCATCAAAGGAAGCGCTACCAAAGCACTTGAAGGTAGCAAGGAAGACGAAGATTCTATTATGGAACTCGTTAAGGCTATGGACGATTATATTCCCGAGCCCAAGCGCGATCTAGACAAGCCATTCTTAATGCCTATAGAGGACGTTTTCTCTATCAAAGGACGTGGCACTGTTGCCACCGGCCGTGTCGAGACCGGAGTCGTTAAGGTGAACGAAGAAGTCGAGATTGTCGGCATTCGTCCGACCAAAAAGAGCGTTGTTACAGGTGTTGAAATGTTCAAAAAGAACCTTGACCAAGGTCAAGCTGGCGATAACGTAGGTATTCTCTTGCGCGGTATTGAGCGCGAAGACATCGAGCGCGGCCAAGTTTTGGCTAAGCCAGGTACTATCACTCCTCACACAGAGTTTGACAGTGAAGTTTACATCCTCACTAAAGAAGAAGGTGGCCGCCATACCCCATTCTTTAAGGGTTACAAGCCACAGTTTTACTTCCGTACAACTGATGTTACGGGCGAGGTGGAGTTACCTGCTGACAAAGAAATGGTCATGCCGGGCGACACCATCACTTTTAAGGTTAAGTTGCTGGCACCAATTGCCATGGAACAAGGCCTGCGCTTTGCCATCCGTGAAGGCGGCCGCACCGTCGGCGCCGGCGTGGTAACTAAGATAGTAAAATAGTAAAACGTAAAAAGTAATCAAAGAGCCTCAAAAACAGAGGCTCTTTTTTAATTTGATCAGGAATAGTAATATTAGACTATGAGTTTAACGCAATCTGATCTCCAAGAAATTCGCACTATAGTCCGTGATGAAGTTCATCGGTCGATTGAACCGCTTGAAAATGAAATAAAAGCTTTGGGGAATGATATTAAAGAAATTTACGATATGATTGCTGAGCTTCAATCTGGAACCATAACCGATAAAGAGTTTAAGAAAAAATCAGTTGAAGAAAAACTCCTAACCTTAAATGCGGAACTCCTTGCTACTGCCAAACAAGCTGGAGTTTCATTGCCTCGCCCCTAATTTGCGTTAAAGCTTAATTGTGGTAAAATTAAGCCACAAACTAATCGTGATGACTAAAAGTCGTTGTAGTTGTTCTCTATAACAATGCAAAGATGTTACATCGCAAAGGAATAATATTTATATGGCCGAAGATAAGAAACCCGTTCTGCAAGCTGAGAGTAAACCAGAAGTAAAAAAGTCAGCACCTGTTAAAGAAAAAGCTCAAGCCTCTACCACACAACGAATCCGTATTCGGCTCAAGGCTTATGATCACAAGGTGATCGATCAGTCGGCTAAGCAAATTGTTGATACCGCCCTACGCACCGGTGCTACCATTGCCGGACCAATTCCACTACCAACCAAGCGAACTACTTTTACTGTCATAAAGAGTCCACATGTCTACAAAAAGGGTCGCGAACAGTTTGAAATGCGTGTGCATAAACGTCTCATCGATGTTTTAGAGCCAACGCCTAAAACAATAGATTCGCTCATGAACCTATCCCTCCCAGCCGGCTGCGACGCCGAAATCAAAATGTAAAAATACTTCCTATTTGCTTTGCTTGCAAATAGTCGGAGTTCTGGTATCCTAGTTTAGTTACTTTTTTATGTTTGGAGCTATATGAGCAGAGGACCACAATTAGGCGAAGCGGGTGGACTAACAATTCAGTTTTATCCTCCGCTAGAGGAGGGTATGTTTGAGTCCCTACCTAAATGCACTACAGTACTTGACTCACCTATAACACCAGATGTTCCTAATGTAGTGGACGGTATTGCCAGAGAGGGCGAGAATTTGATGGCTTGGCCCGTTGTTGTCATAAAAAAGGTTGGAAGTAGTGTACTACAACTTGGTTATCAGTCCGGTCTTCCTAAGGCAGACAGAGAAAGACATATTCAAGAGCTAAACGAACATATGGCCGAAATAGATCCTGGCCAACAGATAAGTCTGACCATCAAGTAGTGCTTAGTTTTGACATATGTATCTAGATCCTCAAATGGTATGTAGAATATACAACGCATTGACAGAGGTAGTGAAAGTCTGCTAATCTGTATTGGCATATTAAGATATTATGAACTTGGCATATAGGTCAGTCTGCTCAATAACAGGGGTAGATACTACCAGTAGCCAAGCCCTTTAGTGAGTTTGTCTCTAGTATACCAACGGCAAGCTGGAGCTTCTGGGACGTATCAAATGCAGGCATCTAATTTTTAAACTATTCGGAGTTCGCTTGAAAGCACTCATTACCACCAAGGTTGGCATGACCAGTACCATTACAGAAAGTGGTGCCGTTGAGGCTATTACCTTATTACAAGTCGAACCCAATGTGATTAGCCAACTCAAAACCATTGACCAAGATGGCTATACGGCCGTCCAAGTAGGTGCCGGTCAAGCTAAGCTCGGCAAGGCGCAGGCCGGCCATTTTAAAGTCTCTAAGATTATGCCTAAGAGCGTGCGCGAGTTCCGAGTAGAAGAAATAACCGAAGACCTCAAGGTTGGAGAAACATTCAACCCCGAGATCTTTTCAGTTGGAGATACTGTTAGCGCCACAGGCATTAGTAAAGGTAAGGGTTGGGCCGGCACCATTAAGCGTCACAATTTTCACCGCGGGCGTAAAACCCACGGTGGCCGCAGCTATCGCCGGCCTGGCTCAATTGGCTCCATGTATCCGCAGCACATTTTCAAGGGTAAACGCATGGCGGGACAGATGGGCCATGTTCAAGTTACTGTTCGCAACCTAACGGTGGCACTTGTTGATGTAGAGAATAAAGTGATAGGCCTCAAAGGCGCAGTGCCCGGTCCACGTAAAAGCACCGTTATTATAAAGGGAGTCAAATAATGGCTGCCGTTCAAACTTATACTAAAACTGGCAACAAAGCACCTGCAGCCGCCAAACTCGACAAGGCAGTATTTGGGGCCGAGGTAGCCAATCATGATCTACTCAAACAAGCCTATGTTGCCTATCTTGCTAACGACCGCCAAAACCTGGCAGTTACTAAGACCCGCGGCTTAGTGCGCGGCGGTGGCCGCAAGCCCTGGCGGCAAAAAGGTACCGGCCGGGCACGGGTAGGCTCCAGTCGTACTCCTATCTGGCGTGGCGGCGGGATAATCTTTGGACCGACAGGGCTTGAAAACTATCAACACCATATGACCACGGCTAGTAAGCGTCAAGCCCTACGGCAAGCTTTAACTCTGGCGCATGACGCAGGTAAGGTCAAAGTAGTCGAAACATTTACAGTTATGAACGGCAAAACCAAAGACATGGCTAAGTTTCTTGACAAGGTTGAGGGCCAAGGCCGAGTATTGTGCGTAGTAAGTCAAAAAAACCCAGATCAAGAAAAAGCCGCCCGCAATATTGCCGGACTTAAAGTAACGGCTGCAAAATATCTTACCGTTTTTGATATTTTAAATGCTGACCACATTATTATGAGCCAAAAATCTCTGACAGTTATCAGCGACTGGTTGACTACGGTCCCAAAGGAGTCTAAGTCATGAACATGATTAGCCTCAAACCCCGTTTAAGCGAAAAGGCTTACGATCAAAGCCAAACAGGTACTTATACCTTTGATGTACCCTCCAATGCCAATAAGCAGTCGGTTGCCGAAGCTGTTGCCAATCAGTACGATGTTACCGTTGAAGTTGTAAATATCACTAATGTTAAGGGCAAGACCAAGCGTACCTTTGTGAGCCGTAGGGGCAAGTTTGTGCGCGGACAGCGCACTGATATCAAAAAGGCTTTTGTGAGACTGAAAAAAGGCGACAGTATCCCTATTTTTGCGGCCGAAGAAGAAGCTGAGGCCAAGCAGGAAAAAGTCCAGCAAAAGGTAGAAAAGGCCATGGCCAAACAAGTTGAAAAAGAGCAAAAGCCAAGCCGTCGATTGGGTCTTGGCCGTCGAGCACCTGCACGCACATCTGTGAGAGGTGACAAGTAATGGCCATTAAAGCTTATAAGCCGACTACTCCCGGCCAACGCGGCATGACCACTCAGGACATGAGCGAGATAACCACCCGTAAGCCACTGCGTTCACTATTGGTATCAAAAAAGGTCGGTAGCGGCCGTAATAACCAAGGGCGTATTACTACCAGGCATCGTGGCGGTGGCGTTCATCGTTTCTATCGGCTCGTCAACTTCGGTCTGGAACCTGGAACCTCAGCTACCGTTGAGCAAATAGAGTACGACCCTAACCGTAGTGCCCGAATCGCCAGGATAAAAGACAATCAAGGAGCCTATCATTATATTATTGCCGCTAAAGGCATGAAGGTGGGTCACAAATTAGCAAGCGGCGAAGAAGGTGCTATCAGCACCGGCAACCGTTTGCCGCTGCAAAACATACCAGTTGGGAGCACCATTTATAGTGTCGAATTGCAGCCTGGCAAAGGCGCCCAATTGGCCCGCAGCGCAGGTACAAGTGTTCAGTTAGTGGCTAAAGAGGGCGATTATGCCCAGATCCGCTTGCCAAGCGGAGAAGTCCGAGTGGTTTTGCTAACCTGCATGGCACATTTGGGTAGTGTGGGCAACGAACAGCACCAGAATATTAAGATTGGCAAGGCGGGCCGTAACCGTCGTAAAGGTATTCGCCCTTCTGTTCGTGGTGTCGTAATGAACGCCGTCGATCACCCGCATGGTGGTGGTGATGGTGGCCGGCACGGTACCGCTAAGGCTCCACGTACTCCCTGGGGACAGAAAACCCTTGGTTTTAAGACCCGTCGCCGCAAGAGTACCGATAAATTTATTGTACGGAGCCGTCACGCGGCCAAGAGGAGATAATGATGAGTGAATTCGTAAAAATCGTAAGAACCGAAGATGAACCGAAGCCCAAATTCTTAAGGGGTGAGCCTTTGGTGTGGACTACAATCTTCCCAACTTCGGCCCGTAGTTTAGGTAAGCAGGTAGTTTCAGAGCTATGTGACTTTGCAGACTTTAGTGATGAACGTTTACTTGAGATTGCCCGTGGATTAGTTGATCAAGAACCACCTATGCCAACAGAAATTTCTTGGAGTTTTCATGATGGAATTCGCTATGGGCTTGAAGACAGGCGATCAGTAGATGAGTTTGCCGTTCGCCATGCGGTAGGAGAAGTAAATGTCTAGATCACTAAAAAAAGGACCATTTATTGACCCTAAGCTTGCCAAGAAGGTAGCGGCATTGGGTAACGAGGACCGCACCATTATTAAGACTTGGGCGCGAGCATCTACTATTTCGCCTGATTTTGTAGGCCGGACCATTGCCGTGCATAACGGTAAGGTACATGTGCCGGTGTTTATAACAGAGAATATGGTTGGCCATAAGCTGGGTGAATTTTCACCAACCCGCAAGTTCCGAAGTCATGGCGGTAAATTAGCAAAGGCAGAGAAATAAAATGAGCGTTCAAGCTGTTGTCAAGGGAGTCCGTATGAGTCCGCGCAAAGTAGCGGTGGTGGCAGATTTAGTGCGAGGCCGGACAGTAGCCGATGCCTTAGTTATCTTAGAACACACCCCTCGCCGGTCTGCTCTGCCCGTTAGAAAGGTAATAGAGAGTGCCAGAGCCAATGCCGATCATAACCATAAAATGAAGCCAGATACACTCAAAATTGTATCTATCAGCGTTACGCCGGGCCCCAGTATTAAGCGGTTTCGGCCAGTTGCGCGCGGTAGTGCTCATCCTTTCCTAAAACGATCAGCTCATATACATGTGGTGGTTGATGGCGATAAGCGTGAAGTCAAAAAGCCGAAAACGGAGAAGAAATAATGTTCAAGTCTCAATACTCAATACTCAATGAATGCTCAAGTAGTAAATGTATTAATGCATTGAATCATTGGGTCATTGGTCATTCATTGATAATTGCTAATTGTAAATTGATAATTACACCGACTCTAGGAGGTGTCTAATGGGCCAAAAAGTTAACCCTATCAGTATGCGCTTACAGGTCAATAAAGATTGGCGTAGCAAATGGTTTGCTAACAAGCGCGAATACGCTACTTATTTGAGCCAAGACTTGGCCGTACGCCGGATGATCCAGAACAAACTGGGGTCACGGGCGGCTATTAACAAGGTTGATATCGAGCGGTCGCCAAATCTAGTAACCATTACTATCAACACCGCTAAAGCTGGGGTGGTAATTGGCCGCGGTGGCGCTGGCGCCCAAGAGCTCAAAGCCGACATCGAAAGAATCTATGGCGTTCCAACCCGCGTCAATATTGAGGAAGTCAAAAAACCCGAGCTACATGCCAAACTGGTCGCCGAGAATATTGCGCATCAGCTGGAACGGCGTATATCGTTTAGGCGGGCCATTAAACAGTCGTCTGCCGCAACCATGCGTGCTGGCGCCAAAGGTATTCGCATTCAAGTGAGTGGACGTTTAAATGGTGCCGAAATGTCGCGCCGCGAAAAAGAAGTAGCTGGTAGCGTGCCCTTGCACACCATACGGGCAGATATTGATTATGCCCAAATACACGCCAAAACGGTAGCTGGTATTATTGGTGTCAAAGTCTGGATCTATAAAGGAGAGACGGCATAATGTTCAAGTATCAATGCTCAATGCTCAATGAATGTACTAATGCTCAATGTTTTAATGCATTGAATCATTGCCTCATTGATCATTCATTGAAAATTGATAATTGTAAATTGAGCATTAAGCCTACCTCGGGAGGCGTTTTATGTTGATGCCAAAGCGTCAAAAGTATCGCAAGGTACGTAAGGGACGCATAGCTGGAGTTGCAACCAGTGGGCAAGAAATTGCATTTGGTGAATTCGGGTTGCAGTCGCAAAGCTCAGAACGTATTACCTCGCGTCAAATTGAAGCTGCTAGGCAGGCCATGACACGTTACGTTAAGCGTGGCGGCAAGATCTGGATCCGTATCTTTCCACACACACCAGTTACCCGCAAACCGCTCGATGTCAAAATGGGTAGCGGCAAAGGCAATCCAGAGTACTTTGTAGCTAAGGTACGCCCTGGTACAATTTTGTTCGAAATGCAGGGTGTCAGCGAAGAAGTGGCACGTGAAGCTATGCGCTTAGCGGCTCATAAACTTCCAGTCCGAACCAAATTTTTGGTGAAAGAAGAGATTTAGCCATGAGGTACTACACACGAGGCTTCGAACCTCTATCCCGATCTGTAAAAAGCAATCAACTTTGTTTCGAAACAGAATTACCGAAATCCTTCGTAACCGGAGGTGAAGTAGGATGAAAATTGTTGATATTCGTAAACTTACTACAGAGCAACTGACTACCGAGAGCACCAAGTTGCGCGAGGAGATTCTGCAACTACGCCGCGGACTATATACCGGCGAAACCCAGAATGTCCGTAATGTAAGGACTAAACGTAAGGATCTGGCACGCATGTTAACCGTTCTAAGCGAACAACTAACTAAGGAAACCGTCTAATGGCAAAAACACTTATCGGTATCGTATCATCTGATAAAGGCCACAAATCAATCGTGGTGACTATTCATAGTAGTAAAACTCATCCTATTTACCGCAAGCAATATATGGTAACTAAACGTTTTATGGCTCACGATGAAAAAAACGAGGCGCGTGTGGGTGATAAAGTCAGTATTATTGAATGTCGACCACTTAGCGCCCGCAAGCACCATACACTGACCAAGATTATTGAGCGACCGTTAATTAGCCAAGAAGAAACAGTAGAAGCTATTACGGCAACAGAAGAGCCTAAAAAGGCTAAAGAGGAAGATAAATCATGATCCAACAGGAATCACGACTGGTCGTAACCGATAACAGCGGCGCTAAGCAGATACTGTGTATTCGGGTACTTGGCGGCAGCCGTAGACGGTATGCACGGGTTGGCGATGTTATTGTTGCTACCGTTAAACAAGCCAGTCCGAGTGGCACCGTCAAGAAGAAGTCTGTAGTCAGAGCAGTTGTAGTCCGTACCAGTGCGCCCATAAAACGCCAAGACGGCTCAACCATACGGTTTGACGATAATGCAGCCGTTATTATTGGCGAAGATAAGCAGCCACGTGGAACCCGCATTTTTGGTCCGGTGCCGCGTGAACTACGCGACATGGGTTACAGTAAAATTATTTCGCTCGCCCCGGAGGTACTGTAATGAGTGTTAGGCCTCAATCTTTAAACGCCAAGCGGTATAAGATTCGACTTAAGGTCGGCGACAACGTCATGATACGAGCAGGCAAGTACAAGGGTCAGAGTGGCAAGGTTACGCAAGTTCACCCGGTGCTCAATAAGGTGACGGTAGAAGGTATTAATATTGCTAAAAGGCACATTAAACCGACCAGACAGCACCCCCAAGGCAGCATTGTAGAAATCACCAGACCAATATGGGTTTCTAAAGTTGGCATTGTTGATCCAACCGCTAAGAAACCAGCCAGAATTGCTTACAAAGTCACTAAAGACGGTGCTAAAAGTCGCGTATTCGCGGGCAGTACTAAGGAGATAAAATAATGGCTACTGATACTGTCCAAAAGGCCGAGCCAATAACTAGAGTGCCAGCTCGTTTAAGTCAACTATATAGAGAAAAATTTACAGTCGAACTCCAAAAAGAATTAGGCCTGTCTAATATTCACCAAGTTCCACACATAGAAAAAATTGTCATTAATACTGGCCTAGGTCAAGCTAAAGACGATAAGCATCTAATGGAAGTAGCGACCAATACTCTTCGCAAAATCACTGGTCAGCAGCCCAACCAAACAACTGCCCATAAGTCTATCGCAGCTTTTAAATTGCGCGAGGGTAACAAAGTTGGTCTTAAGCTAACCCTTCGTGGCGATAGAATGTACGAGTTTTTAGATCGCTTGATAAATATCGTACTGCCGCGGCAGCGCGACTTCCATGGTGTCAGCAACAAAGCCTTCGATAAGTCAGGCAATTACAGTATTGGACTCACCGATCAATCAGTCTTTCCAGAGTTGTCATACGAAGAGACCACGACGCCTCACGGTCTGCAGGTGGTAATAGTGATACGTGCCATCGATCCGACACATACCAAAGCCTTGCTCGAGAAGTTCGGTATGCCATTTGAGAAAGTCCATAAGGAGAACAAGACATGATTATAAGGAGACTACATGGCTAAGAAATCTATCTTGGTACGCGACCAAAAACGTCTACGCATGATTGAGCAATATGCCGTTAAGCGCCAACAACTCAAGGAAATGGGCGACCTGGAGGGATTGCATAAGCTACCCCGTAATTCGTCACCCACCCGCCGCAAGAATCGCTGTCAAGAAACTGGCCGGCCTCGCGGTTATATGCGTACCTTTGGCTTATCGCGTATTTCATTTAGAGAACACGCCAGCAAGGGTGAAATTCCTGGTGTCACGAAAGCGAGCTGGTAATGTCTAGACTATCTACCGATCCAATTGCCGATATGCTGACACGCGTTAGGAACGCCGTGGCTGTGGGCAAGTCTGAGGTCACCATGCCACACTCAGGTATTAAAGAGGCTGTTGCTCGGCTACTCAAAGATAATAACTTCATAAATGATGTCCAGGTAAACAGCGCCGATAATGTAAAACTGCTTACTATAATAATTAGTAACCCTGAGCAAAATGCCCGCATTACTGAAATTGTTCGTTTAAGTACCCCGGGTCGTCGGCACTACGCCAGCGTCAAAGAAATACCAGTCATAAAACAAGGCCGAGGTGTAGTGATTGTCTCTACCTCCAAAGGTGTTATGACCGGTGCACAGGCCAAGTCTAGTAATATTGGTGGGGAACTAATCTGTAAGGTGTATTAAAAATGAGTAGCAAGTATTTAGTAGTAAGCAGTATGCAGAATAAAAACAGTGACCAACTGTCTACTGTCTACTATCTACTTTCTACTGCAACCGGAGGTTGCATATGAGTCGAGTCGGCAAACAACCCATTCCTGTCCCTAGTAACGTGACTGTTACTATTGAGACTGCTACTATTACGGTCAATGGACCTAAGGGCAGCTTGAGCCAGTTCACTATGCCAGGCGTTTCGGTAAACCAAGAGGATACTCAGATTATTGTCAGTCGGGCCGACGACGAGCCAAAGACTCGCTCTAAGCACGGACTCATGCGATCGCTCGTGAGTAATATGGTAACTGGCGTAACAGACGGTTTTAAGAAAAGTCTCGAAATTAACGGTGTTGGTTATAGGGTGGCTTTGTCCGGTAATAGTTTGCGTTTTAACTTAGGTTTCTCGCATGATATAACATACACTCTTCCAGAAGGTATTGCCGCAACAGTGGAGCAGAATATTATTACCATAAGCGGTATTAGCCGCCAGCAGGTTGGCCAGGTGGCTGCCGAAATTAGAGCCCTTAAAAAGCCAGAGCCGTATAAGGGCAAAGGCATCAAGTACGTTGATGAGCGCATTATCCGTAAGAGTGGCAAGTCAGGTAAGGAGAAGTAGATATGAACCGTCTGGAACAAAAGCAAGCTCACAAGCAAATGCGTAAAGGTCGTGTACGCGCAGTCGTACATGGTACCACTGAACGGCCACGGTTGAGTGTTTTTATTAGTAGCCATCATGTATCAGCCCAGATAATTGATGATAGCAAGCAAAAAACTATTGCCAGCGCAACCAGCGTGGGCCAAAAGTCAGCCGGCGTAACGCTTACCGATAAAGCAAACTGGGTTGGGACGGAAATTGCCAAACACGCCAAGTCAGCTAAGATTAAACAAGTTGTTTTTGACCGTAACGGGCGGATATATCATGGGCGTATAAAGGCCTTGGCCGAAGCAGCCCGTAAGGCAGAATTGGAGTTTTAAACTATGCCGGCACCAACCAGAAGAAGTAATAGACCAATGGACCAAGCTGAAGAAAAGCAATTTGATGAGCGCGTAGTACATATTGATCGTGTGGCTCGAGTTGTAAAGGGCGGACGAAGGTTTCGTTTTAGAGCCTTAGTTGTCGTCGGAGACCGTAAGAATAAGGTTGGTATTGGTACCGCTAAAGGTGCCGATGTAACAGCTGCCGTGACCAAAGCAGTTGAGATAGCTAAAAAGAATATGATAACCCTATCACTCTATAAAGGTACATTGCCGCATGAGGTTGAGGCCAAGGTCGGGGGCGCAAAGATATTAATCATGCCTGCTAGCGAAGGTACCGGTTTGATTGCCGGTGGAGTTGTCCGCACCATACTAGAAGTTGCGGGTGTCAGTAATGTCCTTAGTAAATCTCTTGGATCCGCCAATAAAACTAATACTGCTTACGCTACAATTGAAGCTCTGCAGTCTATAGTCCCTGCCAATCTTTGGGTTACCCGTCAAAATCAGAAAGTTGGCCAAGCCACGGAAGCACCAATTTCTGAAACCAGCAACCAAGCTAAGAAAAAGGTAACTAAGAAGTAGTCATGAAATACAATCAACTTGATCTTAATTCTAAGTCCGCCGTACATCGGGTTGGCCGTGGTATTGCTGCCGGGCAAGGAAAAACCGCCGGGCGCGGTACTAAAGGCCAAAAGGCTCGTGCTGGCAGCCGTCGACGACCCGGTTTTGAGGGTGGTCAAAATCCTCTCATGCAGCGGTTTCCTAAACTGCGCGGCTTCCACTCTCACCGGACTGCACCAGAAGTTGTCTATACGGGTCAGTTAAATAATTTTGGAGCTGGCAAGGTGACCAACGAGACTCTGGCCGAAGCTGGTTTAATCTCTAACGCTCATGTTAAAGTGAAGCTGATATCGAACGGTAAAGTGGATAAGAAAGTAAATGTGAGCTTGCAGACAGCTAGCAAATCGGCAGTAACAGCCATCGAGAAAACCGGTGGAACATTCACTCCAACGCTACGGATTCCGCGCACTGCCAAGACAAAAAAAGCTACAGCTGATAAGTAGTAATTATTACGACCAAAACCGTCCAGATTGCCTAGATTCACCTCTCTCTATCCTGTATACTAGTGCGTAGATGAACTGGAAGGTAATTTGGAAGTCTGTTGGTAATGCCGACATGCGTAAACGCTTATTGGCTGTCTTAGGCATGATCTTGGTTTTTAGAGTTCTGGCACATATACCGGTACCGCTTAGCGATCCCAAAACCTTGCAACAGGTGCTTAAGAACGTCTTTTCATCGGCTCAAACCCCACAACTCCTTAGTTTTATTAATGTTTTATCTGGCGGTGCTTTGGCCAATTTTTCTATTATGTTGGTCGGTATGGGACCGTATATTAACGCCTCAATTATCCTACAGCTTCTGACTCGAGCAATTCCCAAACTTGAGGCTCTCAATAATGAAGGCGAATACGGCCGGAAAAAAATTAACCAATACACTCGTTTACTAACCCTTCCGCTTGCTATTATTCAATCTATCGGAGCTATCTATCTGGTGCGTCAATCAGCATCTAGCATTGGCGGATTGGGTGATATTACTGCCAATACTACGTTTATACAATGGGTACTGATGGTGGCCGCATTAACTGGCGGCTCTATGATTCTAATGTGGCTGGGCGAGCTGGTAACCGAGCAAGGCGTGGGCAATGGAATCTCATTGATTATTACCGTTGGTATCGTCAGTAGTCTTCCTAAAACCGGAGCTGCTTTAATAAGTGCTATTACGGCGGGTCACAAAAAACTGGTTTTGTTTGGGCAGACTATGCCGTTCAGTCTGGCGGGAATACTCTATAGCTTGCTGATCCTGGGCATTGTAATACTTATAACCGTTCTGATAGTTAAGCTAAATGAGGCGGCCAGAAACATAACCGTGAGCTATGCCAAGCGCGTAGAAGGTAATCGTGCTTATGGAGGCGTCACAACCTCTCTACCCGTTAAACTCATCACTGCCGGTGTCATACCCATCATCTTTGCGGTAGCTTTTTTGAGTGTGCCTAGTTTTGCCGGGCAGTTAATGGCGGGTAGTTCTAGTTTGCGTCTGCAGCATCTTGGTAGCCATCTATTACAGCTGTTTCAAACTCCGAGCGTGCAAACGTTTCAGGCCGGCGGTTGGCAACCATATCTCTACCCAATTGTTTACTTTGGTCTAGTCTTCGTCTTTACATTTTTCTATACCAATGTGGCTTTTAACGCCAAAGAAATTGCCGAAAACCTACAAAAACAAGGCGGTTTTATATCTGGCATTCGTTCTGGTAAGCAGACCGAGAAATATCTCACCAAGCTCGTCAATCGTCTGACGCTATTTGGCGCATTGGCGCTGGGTATTCTGGCGCTTTTACCTATGGTTGCCCAGATATTTCTTAAAACCAACATTGCTATTGGTGGTACTAGCCTGCTCATCCTTGTAGCGGTAGCGCTTGAAACCTTGCGAGCTATTGAATCCCGCGCTTTGATGGTGACCTACGATCAATATAGCCAGCCTGATTTCTTTTATGACAGTAGCGAACCAGCTAATGCTGGTACGGGTAGCCGTCGTTTGCGCTACTTGCCGCGCCGACGAAATAATAAAGATTTATCAAAATAAAAGTTGTGCTATAGTGAATAGCAGCGAACCTCAACGAGGGGCCTAGTGAGGTGTTTATAAAAACACTTTACAACCCCTAGATATATTTGCTATACTTAAACCTTGTTATATTTAGATGGCAGTCAATAAAGAAGTAATCGAGCTTACAGGCACAATCATTGAGACCCTCCCCGGTACTCAATTTAGAGTCGAGCTTGAAAACGGCCATCAAATCATAGCTCATGTAGCTGGCAAGATGCGTAAACATTTTATACGCATAGTCCCCGGCGACAGCGTGACGGTTGAGTTGACCCCTTACGATCTTACGAAGGGCAGAATCACCTATCGCAAATCATAATAATTTTAAGCAGTGAGTCATCTCACCCGAGGAGTATGATCCGCATGAAAGTGCGTGCTAGCGTCAAGAAAATCAGTCCCGACGATAAAGTAGTTCGCCGTAAAGGGCGGGTTTACATTATTAACAAGCTTAAACCTAAGCACAAACAGAGGCAAGGTTAAATGGCTCGTATTTCTGGTGTCACCATTCCATCTGAAAAACAGATTCAGATTGCCTTAACGTATGTCTACGGTATTGGCCCAAAGACCAGCTTAGATATTCTAAAAACGGCCAAGGTGGAACCTATAGTCCGTGTCAAGAATCTGACCGATGCCGAAGTTTCTCGTATCCAAGATGTTATTAACGAGCATTACACCGTAGAGGGCGAATTGCAACGCATTGTGTCGGGTAATATCAAGCGACTGAAAGACATTAATGCCTACCGTGGGTTACGCCATAAGGCTAACTTACCAGTTCGCGGTCAACGTACTAAAACAAATGCACGCACCAGGCGAGGTAAGAAAATTACTGTTGGTGGCACTGCTAAGAAAGTAGCCGCTAAGACTTAAGGAATAATATGGCAGATACACCCGCACCAGCAGCTACTCCCAAGAAGAAAAAGGCCAAACGATCAGTTCCATCTGGTCAGGTACACGTACTCGCATCCTTTAATAACACCATCGTTACTTTTACGGATCCTCAGGGTGGCGTACTGGCTTGGTCTAGTGCTGGCAGCAACGGCTTCCGCGGTTCCAAAAAAGGCACTGCTTATGCTGCCCAGGTGGCCGCTGAGCACGCTGGACAAGCTGCTAAGCAACAGTATGGCTTCGTCAAGGCTGATGTTTTTGTCTCGGGCATTGGCCTCGGACGTGAAGCAGCTGTTCGTAGCTTGCAAGGTATGGATATTAGAGTAGAGAGCATTCATGACGTAACTGGCGTACCGCACGGTGGTGTACGACCCCGAAAGGCACGGAGAACATAGTCATGACTACGTCATTCCAGCCAGCAGTCAATAGTCGTCAGTCTTGCAGTCATTTTGAATTGATCATTGATCATTCATTGAAAATTGATAATTGTAAATTGATAATTGCGAACGGAGTTCGCTAATATGGCACGAGATACCGGATCAATCGTTAAAATGAGTCGGCGCGAGGGTTATGCCTTGCATCCCAAGGCCCACAAGGCTTTGGTTAAACGTACCTCTCTACCGGGCCAGAAACCTGGCTATATGTCGCGTAATAAGCCTAGTCAATATGCACTCCAGCTACGCGAAAAGCAAAAGGTCAAACGGCTCTATGGTTTGCTGGAGCGACAATTTAGAAATCTTATGACAGAAGCCGCTCAGAGCCGCGGCCAATCCGGCCAAATTCTATTGCAATTTTTAGAGTTACGAATAGATAACGTCGTTTACCGCGCCGGTTTTGCTGTCAGCCGCCGTGCCTCCAGACAATTAGTCAGTCATGGACACTTTCTGCTGAATGGCAAACGGGTGGACGTACCTTCTATTCGCGTCAAAGTAGGGGATGTTATTGAAGCCCGTGAGCACAGTAAAGGTACTGAGTACTTTAAGAAGCTCGACGAAGCCAGTCCATCTAGTCCAAATGACTTACCTTCTTGGCTTAAAGTTAACCGCAAGAAGGTTGAAATTACGGTCAGTGGTACTCCTGACCGGGAACACGCTGAACCAGATATTAACGAGCAATTAATAGTGGAATATTATTCACGATAAGGAAGGCAGGTATAGTATGTCAAAAACAATCCACACCCCAGGCCTCGTCAGCGTAGACGAACACAGTAAAACTTCAGCGACATTTACAGTTGAACCGCTACATACCGGTTATGGTATGACGCTTGGCAATTCACTTCGTAGAGTCTTGCTCTCTAGCATTGCTGGCGGGGCTATCACAGCCTTTAGAATTGAGGGTGCCTCTCACGAGTTTACCACCCTGCCGCACGTCAAAGAGGATGTGGTTGATATTATGCTGAACCTCAAGTCTATCCGTTTCCGTGTCTATAGTGATGAACCGCAGACCTTGCGTCTTACTAAGCATGGTAAGGGCGTAGTTAAGGCCAGAGATATTACCACTAATGCCGACGTAGAAGTTGTGAATCCAGATCAAGTGATTGCCACGCTTGATGATGACAAAGCCAAGCTAACTATGGATCTAGTTGTTGAAATTGGACGTGGTTATCACGCAGTTGACGAGAACGCTAACCGCAAAAACTCAGACATGATTAATATAGATGCTGTCTTTAGTCCGGTGCTCAGAGTTCGCTACAAAGTAGAAAACACTCGCGTTGGGCAGATGACAGATCTAGACAAACTGCTCATTACTATTGAGACTGACGGCTCCATGACACCTCAAGACGCCTTTGAGGAAGCCGCAGCTATTTTGGTTAATCAGTACACTGCACTGGCCGGTCAAACACGAGTAGAAAGCAGCGCACCCGTCACAGCCGGTGGAGTGGCAGATTTACACGACGACAATGAAGAACCGCCAGAGCTAATGACCTCCATAGAGGACTTGAACCTATCAGCTCGTACTTCAAACGCCTTAATAAACAACGAAATCCATACTCTTAAAGATTTGTTTAGTTTGAACGATAGCGAACTACGGGAGCTCAAAGGCTTTGGTAACAAAGCACTTGATGAAGTTAAAGAGAAGCTGGCAGAACTGGAACTATAAATGAAGTATAAAGTTCATAAAGTTATAAAGTTCATAAAGCAAAGATTTATTTCTACTTTCTACTTTCTACTTTCTACTTTCTACTGGCAAAACCAGAGGTTTTGCAATGCATAGGCACGGCTACAAGGGCACTAAATTCCACCGCGAACGCGATCAACGCCGAGCACTGTTGAAGGCTTTGGCCGATTCGCTCATTAAGTACGAGTCTATTGAGACTACATTGCCAAAAGCCAAAGCTTTGTTGCCGTATGTAGAAAAACTCATCACTAAGGCTAAAAAGGGTGATTTGCACAATCGTCGCCAGATTATAGCCGATCTGCAAACGGTTGAAAGCGCCCATAAGCTGGTAGACGAGATTGCACCCAAGCTCAAAGGGCGTGCCAGCGGACACTTGCGGATTGAACGGACAGGTTTCCGCAGGGGTGATCAGGCAGAAATGGCACGAATTAGCTTTGTAGATGATCTTAAAGAGGCTCCTGTCGCCAAAGCAGCTAAAACAACTACTACTAAACCAGCTGTTAAGCCAAAAGCAGAGGTCAGCGCATGAAAACCTTTAGTATGAAACCTGCCGACGTTACGAGGTCATGGTATGTACTCGATGCCAGCCAATTGCCGCTCGGACGGTTAGCTACTCGTGCCGCTAGTCTGTTAATTGGTAAAGCCAAGCCTACCGTTACAGCCCATGTAGATGGCGGTGACTATGTAATTATTATCAATGCCGACAAGCTTCAAGTCTCCGGTAATAAACTTATCGATAAGAAGTACTATCATCACAGTAATTATCCGGGTGGTCTTAAAGAGGCTAGTCTGACCGAAAAAATATCCAAAGATTCAACAGCTGTGGTCATACAAGCCATTAGAGGCATGTTACCCGTTAACAAGTTGCGTGATGATCGCTTACAGCGGCTTAAGGTCTATGCGGGACCGGAACACCAGCACGAAGCTCAAAAACCACAGGTTATTTCATTTACTAAGGAAGGCAAATAGCTATGGCTCAAGGGAATTATTATTATGCGCTTGGTAGACGCAAAAGCGCCACCGCCCGGGTCCGCTTGCAAACAGGTAAAGGCCTGATTGTTATTAATGGTAAACCGGCAGAAGAATATCTTGCTACTAGTAAACAGCTTCTTAACAAGCTCGCGCAACCCTTTACCGTACTTGAGCAAAATAACAAGTACGATGTCAGCGCTGTTGTATCTGGTGGCGGTACAACTGGCCAAGTAGAAGCCGTACGGCTGGGTATTTCTAAAGCCCTGGTTGTGATGGATGAAGATCTAAAGGCCACGCTTAAGCGTGCAGAATTGCTGGGTCGTGACCCGCGCGAAAAAGAGCGCAAGAAATACGGCCTCAAGGGTGCCCGCAAACAGAGACAGTTCACAAAACGTTAGCTTTTTCTTGACACATACTGATGACGGTGGTATATTACTCATCATGTTTAAACAGATTTTAGGTAATAACTGGTATACCGACACTACTCGTGGCGGCTTATTCCGTGTGCTTTAAATTTATACCTTAGAACCTATTGATTAAACCGCCACCCCGGCGGTTTTTTAATTGTAAATAAGGAGAATAACATGAATAAACATATTGTCATAATTGGTGGAATGGGTCCGCAAGCGAGTCTTAAGCTACACGAGCTAATATTAAACGAAGCTGCAAAGACTGGGGTAGAGCATGCCAATGAATACCCACAAATATCACATTTATCGGTACCGTTCCCGGATTTTATTAGCGATTCTGAGCGCATTAAAGACGCACTAGATTTGTTAACGGAGATTGCGAGGCGGGTTTATCTTTGGCGACAATCTTCATATAGTTATGGCTTGTAATACTGCCCACATGTTTATGGAGCAGTTTGAGCTATCGATAGGTCATAAAATAACTTCAATGATTGACGTTACTATCGAGGACATTACTTCTAGAAACTTGAAAAAGATTGGTTTATTAGCCTCTCCAAATACCTTTAAAAGCGGACTTTATGCACGTCCTTTAAGGCGTACAGGAGTAATTATTGAAACTGTTACCAACCAAGAGCTGCAAAAGCTTGAGGAACTCATAAGACGAGTTATCGCTAACCAGACAGATTCAAGCCTAAAAAAAGATCTAGAAGTAATCGTTGACAGAATGGTGCGCAGCGGCTGTGAAGCGATTATTCTTGGTTGTACTGAGCTATCAGTAATTAATGGCTTAAATCCCATCAAGTACACTATCGATCCATTAACTTTGATCGCCAAGCAACTGGTATAATGGATGCAACTATGAGTAAACCAGTGATTTTAACGGGACTGAGGGCCAATAGTGAGTTTCATATTGGCAATTATTTGGGCGCTATTTTGCCAATGATAGCCATGCAAAAAAAACATGCCGGCGACTATCAGATCAATATGTTTGTGCCAGATCTGCATAGTTTTACCACACCAATTGATCACGGAAAACTCTATCAAAACACCTTAGACAACTTGAAGATGTTCGTCGCTGCTGGTCTTGATCTCAACAATTCTGACACATTTATCTATAGGCAAAGCTATATTCCTGCTCATAGTGAACTGGCTTGGATTCTGGACTGCTTTACATATTTTGGTGAAGCCAACCGAATGATAGAGTTTAAGGATAAATCGCAGAAATTTGGTCATGATACGGTGAGTGTTGGGCAATTTAACTATCCGGTTTTAATGGCGGCTGATATTTTACTCTACTGCGCCAAATACATACCTGTCGGTGAAGATCAGCGTCAGCATATTGAACTTACCAGGGACCTTGCCGAGAGAATGAATAATAAATTTGGTGAACTATTCACCTTGCCAGCAGAATGGAAGAAACAATTAGAATTTACGAATCGTGAGAGCATTCGCGTTAGGTCTTTGCGCAATCCAGACAAGAAAATGAGCAAGAGCGTAGAAGATCCGGCTGGTACTATCATGCTGAGCGATAAGCCGGATGAGGCTGCTAAAAAAGTGATGAGTGCCACGACCGATTCTGTGGGGGCTATTCATTTAGACTGGGCCAAGCAGCCGGGTATTAGTAATCTCTTACAGATCACAGCGCTGTTACAGGGTCAGACCTTGCAAGATGTTGCCAAAAAGTGGGAAGGCAAGACAAGCTATGGTGATTTAAAGGCAGAAGTGGCCGATCAAGTTAAAAATTTCTTAATAGATTTTCAATCTAATTTAGCAAAAGTTGATGATGCAACCCTACTTAAAAAGCTAGAGCAGGACGAGGAGGCTATGCGCAAGATTGCAGACACCACGCTTCTAAAAGTTCAAAAGGCGGTGGGGCTGAGGCCAGCGTGAATCAATTTGTAGCTATAGAAGGTGACGCCAAAAAAAGGCTGGATGTATTTGTAGTGGAGCAGCTACCGTTGCTCAGCCGAGCATATATACGCAAATTAATTGATGACGACAAAGTCCAGGTTAATAAAGCAAGTGAAAAAGCGGGTTATTGGTTGCGCGAGGGCGATAAGGTAACGGTTGACTATGATTCCACTGAACTAAGCCAGATTCCCGATATAGACATTCCCATTATTTACGAAGATAGCGACTGCATAGTCATAGATAAGCCGTCCGGACTGCTAACGCATAGCAAAGGAGCCTTTAACCCAGAGGCAACTGTGGCCACTTGGCTAAGGCAGATGACAGAAGGCAAGAGACAAAAGACAGAAGATGGGGGTTCGGATAGGGTGGGAATTGTGCATCGTTTGGACCGTGCAACGTCCGGTGTGATGATCTTGGCCAAGAATCAGACTGCCATGAGCTGGCTGCAAAAACAATTTTCAACCCGCAAGGTCAAGAAAACTTACATAGCGCTTGTCACGGGTGAGCTGGCACCTACAGAAGCAGTTATCGATATGCCTATCGAACGTCATCCCCGGCGACCGCAAACGTTTAGAGTAGGCGCACAGGGCAAACCTTCCAAAACTCACTACCGTGTACTTGAGGCCAGGGGGCAAGAGGCAACCGCTATTACGCAGCTGGAATTGAAGCCAGAGACAGGCCGAACACATCAATTACGGGTTCATTTAAAGCATCTGGGGCACCCGATTATTGGTGATACCTTTTACCAAGGCCTAGCGGCACCACGTTTATTTTTACACGCCCTAAACCTAGAGCTGACGCTTCCCAACCGTGAACGTAAAGTCTTTACTGCACCGCTGCCAAAAGAGTTTAAACAATACTTGGACAACACCTTATGAAGTTGGTTTTGCACAGCAACACCCAAAAAGCTATTCAAGGCATTGTGAGTAAACCGTCGCAAGCACTGCTCATAATTGCACCAGAAGGAGCGGGTAAAGGCTCGCTGGCTCTATATATTGCCTGCAAAGTACTCAATATCGACGAGTCTAAACTGTTACAGTACCCGTATAAGCTACAGATTAGTCCAGTTGATCAAGCCATATCTATAGACACAATCAGGTCAGTCCAGCAATTTATGAGGCTTAAGACTACAGGGCGGGCCCAGGCTATTCGCCGCTTAATTATTATAGAAGGCGCAGAGACATTAACCATAGAAGCTCAAAACGCGTTTTTAAAGATGCTAGAAGAGCCCCCCGCCGATACCATTATTATCATGACTTGTGCTAACGAGCATTCCCTTTTACCAACTATTATGTCCCGAGTCCAGAGTTTACGCGTTACTCCTCCCAGTAAGGCTAGCCTAGATGATTACTACACAGAACAGGGTTTCGATCAAACCGACGTAGACAAAGCTTTTTATATCAGCCATGGTCAACCGGGGCTGATGGCGGGTTTGCTTAATGAGAATTCTGACCACCCCTTGATTGCGCATATCGAGACTGCCAAAAGATTACTTTCAGCTTCTACCTTTGAACGACTCACTATGGTCGATCAGCTCTCAAAACAACGGACGGAGATGAGGCAGCTAATACGGGCACTGCAACTCACTTGTCATGCAGCTCTGACACAAGCCAGTCAGCGCGGTCAGCTAGCTCAAGTCAAACGGTGGCATGGCTTGCTAAGCAGATTAAACCTAGCCGAACGATATATGGACAGCAACCCAAATCTTAAGCTTCTAATGACCGACCTATCGCTAGGACTTTAGGCGGCTATAATCTGTTATACTGTAGGGTATGCTTGAACTAATCTTGATTTTGGCATTTGGTCTCTTGGCTGTCAGAAGTACCAAGATTCGTGATGAAGAACTGTCGGTTATACCCAGGCGTATAAGTGATAAGCTAGGCAAACTTTGGGATATTGCCCACCAGGGCATGCGCGAAAACCGCTTTTTACGCGCCGAGAAGGCTTTATTAACAATTCTCAAAATTGATGAGCGTAACGCCGCAGCCTATAACCGCTTGGGTATTCTCTACGCTAAGCAAAAAGAATATAAAGACGCCATAGACTGTTTTGAAATTGCCAGCAGCATAGAGTCTACCCCCTCAAGCCTCCATAACCTTGGTTTAATTTATTTTGAGACAGAGAATTATGAAAAGGCGGCCATTGCCTTTGAGCAAGCTCTTAAATTAGAAGATAACTTTGCGGCCCGCCATATTGCCTATGCTAAAGTTCAAGAAAAGCTGGGTAACCATAAACTAATGTTACAAGAACTAGAACGGGCAGCTACACTTGAGCCCAACAAAGAAACCTACAGTATCTTGTTAAAAGCCTATGAAGATATGGGACTAGCTGCCGAGGCCGACCAGCTAAAAGACAGGCTAAAGAAGCTGATTATTCCAGTAGGTAAGCCGAAGCGCGTTCTACGTCCTCGTCGGGTTGTCATTTGACCTCTGTTTTGCTAGACTAGTCAAGATATGCGAACCTGCATGCAGTGTGGAAAAGTTGTAAGTGGGTCGTCATATAAATATTGCTCTAACCAGTGTCAGAGTGATCGACTTTACGAAGAGTACATTAAAAACTGGAAACTTGGCAAAGAGGTTGGTAGCCGAGGTATTACAGTAAAGGGTATATCAGCGCATTTGCGTCATTACCTAATAGACAAATCTGGTAATCAATGCATGCTATGTGGATGGAAAGAAATTAATCCCATCGCAGGTAAGGTACCCTTAGAAGTTGACCATATTGATGGTAATGCAGATAATAATGCAGAAGGTAACTTAAGATTACTTTGCCCGAACTGCCACTCCTTAACGCCAAGCTTTAGAAATTTAAACAAAGGCAGGGGTCGAATGTGGCGAAGAGAAAAGTACCTCAAGGCATAAAGTAGTGCCACCTTAGCTCAGTGGCTAGAGCAACACTTTTGTAAAGTGAAGGTCGTCGGTTCGAATCCGACAGGTGGCTCCATTAAACTTCGCCTTCGGCTACGCTTAACAGGTTAGCATTCGTGAGGGCTACACTTAACAATTTAAATTCGCAGGGATACTCAAGCGGCCAACGAGGGGTGACTGTAAATCATCTGGCTTATGCCTACGGGGGTTCGAATCCCTCTCCCTGCACCACGTGTCCATCAGGACTGTTTGCAAGTACAAAAACCTCATTCAGCCCTGTTATTTTGCTTAAATCCTGTGTTCCAAAAACTATTTCTTGATAGGTCGGCAATTTATCAAACAAAACACCGAAATAATTGGCACGACTCAAGCTGTCAATCTGTTGCAATAGCAGGTACTCAAGGTGTTCCAGGAAGTATTTTATATATGCCATTACAACTTCCATCTTTATAGGCTGTTTTTGCACTTTTCTCTCCTTTTCCTCTTCTAAAGTTACTATTTGTTTCTCTATCTTTAATAAATCCTCCTCCATATATTTAATTGCAGTCTCACTACTTAGAAACTTAATCTTATCCATTGTCAGTCTGCCCTCAATCTTAAGAGCTGCAATCCTGTGGTCAATGGTTTGTTCATCGCCATGAATCATTTGCTGGCGTTTCTCCCATTCGGCCAGTATGATTTCGTTTAGCTCTTCAATACGTTCTGGTGTCACACGTACTTGATCGACAAACCTAGCAATAGTATCGTCAAACTCTTTCTTGGGGACGCGGTAATAGTGTCCACGTCCGCTACAGTGGTACGCGGGGAAGTATTTACCTAGTTTGCCACGCGAAGAGCTGCCATAGAGCGGTTTTGTACAGTGCGGACACATAACGAACCGTTTATACGGAAACTCAGCGTTCTTGACCCCTTTTTTAAGTAAGTATTCCGGTGGTTGACGGCGTTTAATGAAAACTTCGCCATTTTCTTCACCAATAATAACTTTTCCACGATTTGCTTTATTAAATGTCTCGATAGACACTAAACCATTAAACTTACACTTAACAGGCTTGTCCTGCGTCCATTTTTCTGGGTTAATGCCAGCATAGATAGGATTTTGGATGATTCTCCAGAGAACCTTTAATGTAAGAGGTTTTCCGCCCTTTTCTGCCACAACTTTAGTCCTATCTACCTTGCCACGTACTAAGTTCGTGCGTGAGATATAGCCTAAACGATTAACTTCATCCACTATTCCTTGATCATCCAACGTACCCTTACAGCGCAACTCAAACATCTTTTTAACAAATGATGCTTCTTTTGGGTGTTCCTTAAGAACTCCACGTTTGCCGTTTGATGTCTCCCGTTTGGCATTCTTAAAACCATAGATAGAGGCTCTTACCCAATAACCTAAACGGGCATAGCGGATTTGTGCTCCAATCATACGGCTTAATATGTCGCGAACTTCGTCTTTGGCTCGTTCTGCCTCTAGTAGCTCAGACTTTCGTGAGGGTGAAAATACACTCCAGTTGTATTGCTGGCCTAAATGCTCAAGGGTATTCACCTTGGTATTACTAATTACGCCGTAAATGTCTATCAAATCGACATTAAAAGGTTCTAGCTGCATTTTGAGCTGATCATAGACAGTTGAGCCACCACGCGTAAAGCGATCTATCGACTTAACTATAACTACTTCAATGCCGTTCTTCGGATTAATCGCATAATCAACCACGTTCTGCATAGGCTGGATAGCCTGAGATGCAGATTCTAGATAAGTTAAAGTTTTTACTAGATTAATGTTATGCAAAGGGGCAAAACGCTCGCCTTGCTCAATTTGGGCGTCTGGTGAATCACCATCAATGCCTTGACCTGGGGTTGAGACACGAACTGCCAGTAACCCGTTACGCGGACGCAACTTTTCGGGTGTCATGGTTGTCTCCTATGTTTTTTATAAGCTTATGACCGTTGTTCTGGTCTTCTAGGATACGATCAATTATAAGGTTGGCGAGTAGATCAATCCGTTCTTTAGGCGTCAGGTTACAGATATCAGGCAAAACTGAGGTAATTTTGTTCTTTGAGCCTTTTGTTCGTGCCATTTTGCTACCCTCGCTACACCTATAGTATATATCCCTGCTGGGATAGTTACAAGCACTTTTATGCTTTATTAACAGAGGTTGTGGATAACTATTAAATGTCTCTAACGCTCCCAAATGGCACTCTTTTGATTATTACGTCTTGCATGTTTGCCATGTTTGCCGGAACAACTGTAAATTCACCATATCTATCATTTATTTTGTCCGATGCCCTGGCCAATGAACGGGTATCAAGTCTCGTACCATCAAACAAGCCAATTTGAATTGGCGAGGCAGGTACTACATCAAAAACTGCTATGTTTATATGCGTAACTTTAGCCGGAATCGCTATATGCCTAAACAGCCGCATGATACTCAGATAGATATCTTGAGTTGAGTATAGTAATGACTTAGACCGCTTACTCTTACCCCACCAAGCGCCGTTTTCAAAGCCCATACCCAGGGACACACCTTGTGCTTGGTAATCGTGCTTGCGTAATCTTCTGCCGGTCTTTTCGCACAGTTTCATGAGCAGTCTAGATATTTGTTCCGGATCACTGGTCTTATCACCAACAGCATAGTCATTACCGAAACTTCTTGTACCAAACCTCGCAGAATCAACCTCATAGCCCCGTAGTCGCAAATACCAATAGTAGCCGACAATACTTTTAAATACTTCTTTCTTAAGCTTAAACATAGGAGCTTCAAGAAAATCCAATGGTGTATATATCCCTGCTAAGTTAAGTCGTGCTTGATACCGGTAATTTATACCAGGTAAATCAATGAGATCTAACTGCCCGTAGATATTCCAAATATCCCCAGCAGTAATTACGTCCATGCCATCAGGCTTATCCATACCGGCGGCAATCTTGGCCAGAAAGCGATTAGGGCCAATACCTATATTGACCGTCACATACTCACCTAAAGACTCCTTGATATCCCGCTTAATCTTGTAGCCAGTGTTAACCAGACTTAGTCCATCCTGGACAGCTCTAGAGCCCTTGAAGTCCACGACAAACTCATCCACTGACTTTGGTGTAACTTCACTAGTGTATCGTTCTAAAACAGTTCTAAAACGTCTATGGGCGTCAAAGTATTTGTCTGGGTCAGGGGGTAGGATAATGATATCCTTGTATATTTCTCTCGCATCCCTGATCCTCATTAGTTTAATACCCATCCGTTTGGCTTCATAAGATGAAGCGATTATGAAACCGCCGGGAGAAGTGTAGGCTGCCACACCGACCGGCTTGTTACGAATCAACCTGTTAGCTTGCTGCTCAATGATGGCATAACAAGAGTTCAGGTCTATGTGCATTGTTAAGGGATCTATGTCGTTAATCTGCAAGTCCATCATGTATGGTCTCCAATGTCCAATGTAAGTTACTGCTATTTAGACGTAATCTAAAGAATATAGTGGTTTCTTTATCCGATAGCTCGAAAATATGCTGCCGTTCTTGACCTTCCATGTATGTGTGGTAATAGTCCACTGGCCCAAGTGAGTAGTCCTTATTTTGCCAATTTAGCAGATGTGGCACAGCCTTTTTTTGTTTAGCACTGTAATACATTACAATGCTCACTTCTTGATTAATCTTTTCTCTCATTACAAACTCCTAGTACAATTAATATTATGTGCGGACGATATACCCTCAATAAGAAGGCTGACGACATAGCCAAACGCTATAACGTATCTAAAGTGCCAAAAGAGATGCGTCCTAACTACAACACTGCCCCTATGCAGGTCATGCCCGTTATTACAGAAGACGAGAACGGTAAACACCAGGTTGAATTAATGCACTGGGGTATTACTAGGAAACTCTTCTTAAACGGCAAAGTGGTTGAAAAGGACATTATTAACACCAGAGCTGATAAAGCATTTGGTGGTTTCTGGAAAAAGACAGTAGTAAATCACCGGTGCTTAATCCCAGCTACTAGCTTTTTTGAATGGAAGGATTTAAAAGAGGGCAAAACGCCTTTCCTTATACATCCAAAGAAACTAGATTTATACTCTTTTGCTGGTATATGGAGTACTTGGAAAAATAAGGATGGTCATGACATTAAGGTGTACTCCATCATGACAACCGAACCAAACAAAGAAATGAAGGCAATTCATACGAGAATGCCTGTAATTTTACATCCAGAAGACGAAGCTTCTTGGATTGAGCCATCAAACGATAAACCAGAAAGCTTGGGTAAGCTACTGTTCCCGTTCGAAGACAATGGTCTTGAAATATATGAGGTTAGCAGGGACGTAAACAGTACGAAGAATAACTATCCAGAGTTACTCTTACCCGTAACTGCTTAGTGAGTTTGCCACCTTATTAATAAGTCTGTAGGTGAAAAGGCTTTAACCAGTACTTACATGACTAATTTGGATTATAGCACTCGTAAAAATAATCTATATAAAAAGAAAGACTTATGGTTCCTCGCAATCAGTGGAGCTAAACTATTCTTTCCAGTTAGCCCCAACTGATTCTAGAAAGAGCTGTGTACATTGTGAGCCATTACGTGCAGCCTCAAATAAAATCGTAGGATCATCTGCAAACTTACATTCTGAATATTGGCTTACTGAGGTATCAGACTGAGGACATTTAGGATTACCACTTACAATCGTGGCTTTATAGTCGGTCATGTGAAGCATGTATGTACCTCTGTCGTGCGTATTTTCTCCAATCCTTTCACCTAATTTAATATCTACTCCGAGCTTTTGATGGCCGACGCGAAGAGCGGCCTCTTGATGACTTTCTTTCTCTCTTAATGTGACTGCCGGAAAACCCCAAACTCCGGCTAGATCATCATTAGGGTTGTCGGCTCTCTTAACAGCTAGAAAGTTGCCTTTATCGTCTGTAATAACCAGTGATACTGCTTCTTTATTAGGTTTCATAGTTTCAGTATACCAAAAGAAGGACTGACGTCCTCTCGCAAGAAGCTTCCGACACCAGCCCTTCTAAGCATGAGTATACAAAAGCTTTAAAAAAATACTACTAATTAATTCAATCTGCACATCAAAAACAGATAATGCGCATTATCTGTATATAGGTAGTTTTTACCCCTGTTATGTATATGTACTTATTGTTTCCTTCTTTATATATGTAATATATAGTAAATAATATATGCCGTTTACTTTTTCATTTCGCCTATTACTACTAACCCTTACTGTCCCTAATTCTACACGTTCAGCTATACAGCTATGACTACCCTAAAACCTAGGAAACAACTTACTGAACTACAACAAGAGATACTAGAGATCTTATATAAATTCCGGTTTGCAACTATAGAGTTAATTGGTAAGTATCAGGAATTAGAATCGACTGTCTATACCTATAAGCGGTTAAAGCTGTTAGAAGCTAAGAAACTTATTGGCCGCAAGTATGACGGTAACTATCGGATTCATGGTAAGTCAGCTACTTACTACTTACTCAAAGACGGCATAAAAAAACTAAAAACCGATCCAGACTTCAGCACTACGGCCTTAAACGGTATGTATAAGGATGGTACGGTGAAAGACAAGTTCATAGAGGAGTGCCTAAGTATCTTCCAGCTATACGTTAAGTTTGTTGAAATCTATGGTGAAACTATGAGCTTTAATACCAAGAATGAGATCACTGAAAGTGACTATTTCCCAAGACCACTACCTGATGCCTACATAACGCTAAAACCCAAGAATGGAGACACCAAACAGTACATGCTAGAAATCCTTGAGGATACGCCGCGCTTTTCTAAAAACAGAAGTCGGATATTCCGTTACATAGTGCACTATAAAGATAAAGATTCAACTGAGCAGAAGGGCTACCCAACCATACTGCTGGTATGTGAGAACTCTTACCTTGAAAGGCGTGTTCAGCGTCAGACAGCTAGGACGATGGACCAGGAAGAGATTATTGGCTTAACGATCAATACCACTACTACAAAAGCTCTCATGGCTTCAAATAGCCCAAAAGATATAATCTGGAGTGATGTGAATGACCCTGATGAACTTATTTCGCTTTTGTAGGACTTGTTGCGGATTTCTAATAGTTAGTATGTGATATAATCACCCCTATGAGAGCTCCTGGTGCGGACCATGTACACACACTGATGAACAAGCTAAACGAACGGACGATTGAGCTTGCTCATGAAGCGCGAGTAGAAGGCTTTTTAGGTGGCGTTGCGGTAGGTGGGGCCGTAGGCGCGGTGTTAACAAGAGAATGGGGACTGCTAGCGCTAACGGTGTATGGAGCAGGAAACGCTATTGTACAGCGCATACAAACTCAAGATTACCGACGCGGCCCACTCTGGGATGTGCAACATCAGATTAGGGGTGACTTTCTCGATACTCTCCCTCCACAAGCTGAAATTGCTCCTACTTTTGAAGCAGATAGCTAGTACCCACAAGTCTTATGAGCAGTTTTACGCCGTGCTCAGGGCAGTCTGTCACTGATTCTTCTCAATGACCTCAACCCAACTGATCCGGCCAAAAGCCGTAGACAGCAGATCGCTCCATAGATTAGCACTACCTACCTCGTCATCAAGCTGATAGCGCAACTGCTGCTCAAGCCACTCAGCCTGCTCAAAGTCACCACTGTTCTGCTTGTAAGCATCCGCCAACAATTCGTAGTTGAACCGGTCATTGTTGAGCCACAGGCTAACTAACCAAGTCTCACGGTTACTCCAACCGTTATAGGTTGTTAATGTGTCGTTCATATCAATTACTACCCTTCAGTCCGCACATCGGACAGTCATAGTTATGGTTGATAATTTCGACAAGTTCTTGATCACTAGTCGCGTCCATGCAATCTGCCAGATCATAGTACTGACAAGCACAGACTGCATATAATGCTGCCTTTTCAAGAGTTACTCGCTGCGGAGTAACCACTCTAATTATGTTTGATAAATTCATACCTTCGTCTCCTTTACTTTACGTAACGGAGGCAACAAACATCCCAAGGAGTCTCATCTGGCAAGGTGGAGACTTGTACTACCTTGCTAGATGAGTTCGGGATGTACAATTAGAGACCTACGTAAAGAAAAATCCTCTCATCGTCTTATATCTGTTCATCAGGTATAATATTGTGTAATATGGCAAATCTTTTTGGTAAAAACAAACTCCGCGATATAGCTTCTAAACTAGACACTGATGAGCTGCAAGACAAAATAGATATTATCAAAACATGGCACCACGACTACCACAAAGGAAGTCTGAAACAAGACAAAGAGACTTCTCGCGAACAGGCTTACAACCAAGACTTTTTTATTAAAATTCTCGGCTACAAAGAAAAGCCAGCTGTTCCATACAGTTTTGAGCCAAAAGCTACGACAGACAAAGGCCAATTGCCTGACGCTGTCATTAGTTACACTGACACGTCAAAAGAGATCAAAAATATTGCCGCTGCCGTTGAATTAAAAGGCGCAAGTGTCGAACTTGATCGTCCCCAACGGCGAGAGGGCAATTTTAGCCCTGTGCAACAAGGCTTCAAATACAAAACTCAGTATCGCATTTGCCCATTTGTGATCGTAAGCAACTTTTGGGAGTTCCGGCTCTACCACGACAACTTGCTGGATTATGAATTATGGACACTAGACGATTTAGTCAATCCTGCTGATGATTATCTACTATTCAAGACGTGGTATGTCCTGCTCAGGCATGAAAACTTTACAACCAGCAAAGGCTCCAGTAAAACCGAGAACTTACTATCTGACATTCGTATAGAACAAGAAGAAATTGGGAAGAAGTTCTACAAAATTTACAAAACGGCCCGACTCGAACTACTCCGCGACATCTATAAACACAACGACCATATCAAAACACACATTGATACTGGTATCGAAAAAGCACAAAAGATTATCGACCGGATTGTGTTTGCCGCCTTTGCCGAAGACAGAGGTTTATTGCCAGACAATACATTGCAGCGTGTTGTTAAGGCGGCCGATAGTTCGACATTTGGCGGCTCACTGTGGAACACGCTCAAAAGTTTTTTTGAAGCTATTGATGTCGGTAGCGAAAAGTTAGAAATCCCCGATGGCTATAACGGCGGTCTATTCAAGCGGGATGAAACGCTCAATAATTTGCAAATTGGCGATGACGCACTCAGGGCTGTGGTCTCACTCGGTAGCTACAACTTTAATGAGGATTTGAGCGTTACTATCTTAGGGCATATTTTCGAACAATCCATCAGCGACCTTGAAGAAATTAAAAACAAAGTGAATGAGAGTCAAAACCTCGAAACACTTTCACAAAGTCGCCGAAAAAAAGATGGGATATTTTACACGCCAGATTACATCGTCCGCTACATTGTCGAAAAATCTTTGGGTAAGTATTTACTCGAGCATGAAGAAAAGTATAAGCAAGAGTTCGGGCTCAAGGGTGACATCAACGACAAGAACTATGAGAAACGAGAGAAGCAAGCTTACATCAAATACCAAGATTTCCTGCAAAATGTAAAAGTTGTTGATCCTGCATGTGGTAGCGGTGCCTTTCTCGTTTATGTGTTTGACTATCTTTTGGCAGAAAACAAAAGAGTTGGTGATATTTTGGGCAACACTCTATTTTCCGGTGAGCAATATATTAAATCTATATTGCAAAACAATATTTACGGCGTTGACCTCAATGAAGAATCGGTTGAGATTACTAAATTGAGCCTGTGGCTCAAGTCCGCCGAAAAAGGTAAGAAGTTAACTGCACTAGACGACAATATTAAATGCGGTAACAGTTTGATTGATGACCCAGAAATTGCAGGCAACAAGGCTTTTGACTGGCACAAAGAATTTCCAGAAATTTTCAAAGATGGTGGTTTTGATGTAGTTGTTGGCAATCCACCATATGGCGTAAGCTTTAGTGCCGCTGAAAAGATATATCTGTCCAAATTTGATAATCTCGTATCAGATTACGAAGCTTATGTTTACTTTATCTCATTAATAAAAAAAATCGTAAAGCAAAACGGAATACTATCGTATATCTTCCCGAATACTTTTCTCTCAACGCTGTATGGAAAAAAATATCGAGATCAACTTTTCTTAAGCTATTCAGTATATGAAATGGTCGATTTATCGCATGACTCAACATTTACTGATGCGAGCGTCCGAACAGTTATACTCAGCATTCAGAACTCTTCAAGTAACTATAGCTCGCAACTAAACGTCATAGACGTTAGTAAAAATATTGCTCCATTTGTAAAATACAGCAAGGATAATTTATTAAAGAATAGCGAGAATTTACTGGCGCTATTTACTCGAAGTGACAAAGCTAGTAACTTAATAAAAAAGATAGTTGACCAAGCGAAACCTCTAAAACTATATTTCTCTATTTCTCAGGGTCTAATACCTTATGACAAATATCGTGGGCATGATGAACATACGATCAAGAATCGTATTTGGCATTCTGAAAGCAAAAAAGATGCGACTTACCGACGTGAACTGAAGGGTGGAGACATTAATCGTTATTCGCTTAACTGGAACGGTAGCTTATGGATTAGTTATGGCGACTGGCTAGCAGCACCGAGAGAACCTAAATACTTCATTGAGCCAAGAATATTAGTACGTGAGATTACTGGCACACAACTTTATTGTGTATTTACGGACAAAGAGTACTACAACACGCCATCAATTATTAACTGCGTTGGAGAAAATGACGTTGATCAAATGTCAATTCTCGCAATTATGAACTCTAAACTTTTGGGATGGTACCACAACAATACTTCTCCAAAAGCTAATAAGGGCTTATTCCCAAAGATTCTCGTTAATGATGTTCGTAATTTGCCGATTGCTATACCACAGGATGGAAAGCTAGCGAATAAATCTATAGCCATGCAGGACTTAAATGAGCGACTTGACAATAGTTCGCAACGTTTTCAAAATCTTATTTCCAGCGAATTAAAACTAGAGAAATGGCCGACAAAACTCAATAAATGGTGGTTACTTGATTTTGCCGATTTTGTATCCTCCCTAATACTAAAATTATCCCTACAACAGAAAGATGAACTACTTAGCTTAATTGAAAAATACCGCACCGAATGCTCAGAACTTGACTTTCAGATTCAGCAGACCGACCATGAAATTGACCAGCTTGTCTACAAACTCTACGAACTTACAAATGAAGAAATCGCCATAGTTGAGCAAAGATAGTTTTATGGATAGCAGCAAGAGAATACCTGGAATCTGGTGGTTATCAGATAAACCAGAGAATCACATTGCGGGTGATTTACTGATTGAAGACAGGATGCTCGAACTAAATGGTAGTTTCGAGGAGATGAAAAGTAGAACATTTGGTGGGTCGTTTGGAGTTATAAGTGTACACCAAGATAAAACAATTCAAGGTATAGCCAAAAAAGGTGGCAAAAAATATACCCTTGAGTATTTTGATGAGCCTTCGTCAATTACAATTTCTATGCCAGGCTACAGGGCTGATACATATATGCTTGGTAATATTTTTGAAGGCGACCACTTCGAAAAGACTGGGGATTTATCATTTGAAAGATATTACATAGAATTCCCTTATTTGTTTGAGTGGGTCGGTGGAAGTGTCATAAATTCGCAAATGACACTACTAGAGAGCAATCGTATCGGAAATACAACAATAACAGTCAATAACCCGATGACGGTAGATGTATTCAAAAATGATGATTTCAAGTTGTCTTTTGTCATAACTCCCAGGGGAGTGAAGATTGGGGGTGAGGTTAAAGAAATGAGGTTAAGCCAAGACTGTACTATCAAGATAGAGTCAATAAAATCAAACTTGAGCTTACAGGACGCAGGCTCTATCATTGCACACTTTGAGCGATTCCTGACAATCGCTGTAGGTAGAAGTTTAGAGCTGATAAAATATCAAGCATCATCAGGTAAAGGCAAGGACTCCAGCACTGTCAATATAACCCTACGCTCACGGCGCGAAAAAAGGATTACAAGTATCCACCTTCATAATATGAATTTCACTTTTGCAGACATAAAGGATGATGGTCAGACAATATTTGAAAAGTGGTTTTCGGATCGAGATAAATATGCCGATGTATTCAACCTGCTTTCTTCTATTCGGTCGGACACAGGAAAAAATCTAAACAATCAATTCAAAGATGTGGTTAGCGCGATTGATGGCTACTATGGCATCGAAATAGGGACTTTCTCATCCAATAGGGTAGATGAGGCTATCAAACATTTTAATGAACAACTTCCGAATAAAAACAAACTTCTATCAACCAAAGAACGCAAACAAATACGCATCACCAGAAACAAACTTTCTCATGTAACAATAAAACCTGAAGAAGAGAAGTTTGTATTGGACAACGAGGGTATGTGGTTCAATTTTCAAAAGATGCTCTTTTTGCTTGAGTATGTCTTGCTCAAAAGTCTTGGAACAAGCGAAGATACACTTGGTAAGTTTTATACAAAGCGAAAAAACTGGAATTGATCCCTTTTTTCCACGTCGTCCCACCGCTTTCTTAGTCATACCGAATTTCTTGATAGTTTTACTTTTCTTCATAGGCTCTTCCGCTTTAGGATCATCAAGCCTTGATTTTAGCCACAGATTAGGCCGATTAAGCTAAGCTATAGTTATGAAATTACTTCGATACCGAAAGCCTTCTATGCGAACCATTATGGGTTACACAGTTTCTTAGCGTAAGTTCAAGCGCTTACTAGGCATTAGCCAAGTCCAAGCCTGGACGCGACCCAGCCATGTTAAACAACGCGTAAAATACAATCTGGGCTGGTACTCATTGTTCAATAACACATTCAATATTACTCAATCCCATACCCTAATTATCTCACGTTAATCAGCAATAAATAGCTTACGAATCTGGTGGTACAATAAGAGGGTGCCAAAAGAAGAATACATGCCAGATGAGATTGATGAAGATTGGCTAGCGGGCAATTCTCATGAGCCACTGAATCCAAGCCATGATAGTTATGACGCTCGCATGAAATGGCGACATGAACAGACCGCAAAGGAGCGGAATAAGCCTAAGCAAGGCATAACTATCACTTGGACAGGGATAGCAATAACACTGATATTTATAATAATTGCCTATGTTATCTTTTTTGTGATACCGAAATCTCCAGACACTCAGCCAAATGCAAGCCCATACTCTGGTTGTGCTAGCGATAACCCCAACAACTGTTAATCAGTTTACTTGCTGTCATGGTATAGTCGCCTTGTGATCTATAAAGCCTTGGTTTTAGCCTCAGATTAGGCTGAATAGGCTATGCTATATTTATGAAATTTCTACGCTACCGAAGGCCCTCTATGCGAACCCTTATGGGCTACACAGGAGCAAAGCGTAAATTCAAGCGCTCACTGGGCATTAGCCAAGTCCAAGCTTGGACACGACCAAGTAGAATAAAGCAACGCATCAAATACCGAGCCGGGTGGTATTCGCCACCTATGCGAGTTATCCGCAACACCTCAAAGGGTAAGTTTCCCAGTATTTTAGGGTTGTTTAGTAAGAAGCGTTGACGGAAGAGTTGCCAGTATTAACCCCTAAGCTCTCTAGATAAATGAGCTTATTGAGAACATCAAATGGTGCTATAATAAGTATGTTAACAATTTAATATCAAGAGTGCAGCGAGAGTTCTAGCTTTGTGACCTGCCAGCAACCTGTCTTTTTGATAAGGTGCTAAGCCTAGCCCGCAACGGGAAGGATACAATGTCGATTATTTATCCTTTCTAATGCTGAAAGGATATTTTTATGTCAAAACAAGAATATAGGGGATTGAATCACATCGTAAAACCATTTGTAGCGTTGGGGGTGGGAAAGTGTAGCTGTGGAATGGTTTCTGGTTCGTTTCAAAAGCACTTAATAGAATTACCTTATAAGAATGCCACGGAATGGTACTGGACTATGAAAGATAATAATTACTCAGTGCCAGTCCAAGCTCCACATTTACTATCTAAACTTATGGAACGAGATAAACTTAGCTTTAAAGATGCTTACGCAAAGGCAATAAATGAAGGTGGAGTAATTTTAAGTGGTGACATATACTTTACCCATTTTGGTTATCTTACAAAGTTGATAGAAGATACTCGAAATAAATAATCATTGCCTAAAAAACGGAAGCCCTTAGGGGGTGTTATCTGGAGAGAGAACATCACCGGGCTTCCAGATTTAAGTATACATTAGCTTTACATTTATTTTCCGTGTTAATAAATACATGTTGTAATTTTATGTTATAAAAAGGCGTTTTTAAAGTAAAGATGACAAATAAGCAAAATAAGTTGTGCACAGTTGTGATATAGGTCACTTTAATCATAACTATTTTGACGTTATGATAAGTTTGTCTTGAGAGACACTATTATTTAATTAAGGGGGTGGGTATGAACATACGCAAGTATGCACCGATAGCTCGTGCTATTGGAATAATTGGAGTTGTGGCAGGCCTTGTCACAGCCGTAACGTTCGCAGCAATAGCATCTAATCAAGTTTCATTAGCGCCAAATACATTGGCTGCGGCATCTGCAAATCTACTTATAGCAAGTGGATCTGATAATTGTGTTGACGGCGGTTCTACAACGTCAGCACCCGGCTTGACAGCTACTAACTTAGTACCGGGTGTGGCTTCAGCACCGAATCCATTTTGTATTAGAAACAGGGGAACAATTCCGCTGACTATTACAGCTAGTATTCCTCAAGGAGTATTTACATCTGGAATTAATCCCGCAGATGTAACCTTAACTCTTAATTGTGGTGTCGGTAATGTATTGAGTGGTCCGCTTACAGCGTATTCAAGTCCTGTTGCTTTTCCAAACCAGCTTGCAGCGAGCTCTGAAATGGATTGTAACGAAACCGCTACTCTGTCTAGCTCTTACTCAGACGCAACTGGCATGAGCGTACCAACCTTTGAGGTTGACTTCGTTGGTAACCAATAAAATCTAAAGCATCTAACTAATGAAATTGATTCGACGAATCGGCATTAGTTTAAGCGCCCTAGTCCTAGTAATATGTTGTGGCGCATTACTACTATTCAATTGGCCAAAAACTGGTTGGAAGGCTCTCACAGTGGCTACAGGTAGTATGCGCCCAACTTTACCAATAGGATCATTGGTGTTAGTGCACAGCGTTCCCTTATCTTCGTTGAAGGTTGGGGACGTCATCACTTACACGAATCTGGCAAAACGTGGCACAACAATCACTCACAGAATAATAAAAATCTATAAAATTAACGGAAGAGTTCCAGTTTTTATAACCAAAGGAGATGCTAACCCTATTCCCGACGTTCCAATTGTTGGTGCGCTAGTTAGGGGAAAGACCGTTTGGCACACGCCAAAACTCGGTGCTTGGCTTAACACCACAAAAAAACCATATATTCTGTTACCTTTGGTCTATATTCCTGCGCTTTTCATCGTTGTTGATGAAATAAGGCGATTAAACGAATACTATAAAAAGCGCCAGCCCTATATATTAGCTGGTTACACTCGGGCCAAACTCCACAATGACAGGAAACACCCTATTATTGCCGAAAGCCTCAAGTTTACAGGGGTAGCAATCTTCACCTTTGTTATTATATCTACAGTACGCGCGCATGCTTTGCTGAGAAGTAACGTCGTATCTCTCAAACCTAATCACTTAACTGCAGCCAAAGTTATTAAGCCACCTACTTGTACTAGTACTGGTGACTCTACCAATATTAGTATCACTGGAACTGGCGGGATCAATACTACTAACAATGTGAATGTCAGTAACAGCAATAACCAGTCCGGTTCATCCGGCAACGTCACCAATACCGGTGGCGGCTCTTCCACCAGTGGCAGCGTCAACAACTCCAACTGCACTAATATAAACGTCAATATCACGAACGGCCATTAGAAGTAATTAATCAGTAAAATTGATGTGAACTCTGGGTTCTCCGTCTTCTCTCAAGACTTTAGCGCCTATATGTCTATAGGTCCAACTGACAATACTATCACCTGACCAGAAAGGAGGTTTAACATATAGCTTTCCTTGAGCTAATTGAAGACCCGTCACCGTGCCTTTTGCTCTTTTTGGGAGACCATACCCTCTATCTTCATAAGTGGCACTATTGCGTTCAAAATTAGCTCTGGCAAATGGTTTATCAGTCTCATCTACAGGTGTTACTAGTACTGATCTACCAACAAATAACCCAGATGCAGCTTGAGTTAAATCATTTAATCGTTTCTTCGCGTTTAATGCTTGAGCTTTTTCGGCTAAAGACGCGATAGCGTCTTGAGCCATTGTTGGAGAAAGATACCTGTCCATCCATCCAGGATGAAGTCCATTGTCATAACTTCTCAGCGTTCCTACAATATCTGCTTCTTGAGCCTTTGAATGTTCCGTTAGTTGTTGGATTTGTCCGTTAAGGTCTGCTCCCATGCGAAAAGCGTCGAATAGTTCAGTGTCGCCAGCTAACGTGGTGTCGGGTGTTATTAAAGGCATATTTCAATTGTACAGGCACAATCCTGGCGCGCAAGCATGGGCGGAATAGGCGCGACAAGAAGATATCTTGGAAAAATACAACACCAATTGTACGAATATAAACGTCACCATCACTAACGGACACTGATTCCCATCCAGCCATTTATTTTAAATACCCCTTACAATACCAAAAGGCAAAAGTTCCGCGGTAATTTGAGGTTGTTTTGTAAGAGGCGTTGATATTATGTTAATACAATTCGTTCATTAACTATTCACTATTACTGCCAGCGCCAGACCGGCTATGACTTCATAGTCTTTAAGGATAACTTCTGCTAAATCTCTATGGAAATCTTTTCTTATCCTTACTTGCCGCGTCGTTCACGAATGAGTCTGGCAAAATCTCGGACTAATAACACAAATAGAACAATTGCGGCCACATCAAGTATGACCATAAGGGTTACGGCGCCAGCAGCGTACGCAGATCCTTGTCCGGATTTTGTAGTGTTCATAGCGCTACTGCCAAGCCCTGCCACTACTATTAATAAAACAATTTCTAATGTAATGTGTCTTTTCGGGATCTTTTTAGACGTTTTTCCCATAATAATTATAATAGCACGTATAGTTTGACTTACTTGCTGGCATGGTATAGTCGCCAAATAACTTAGTTGCTATGTAGTATAATATGTTGTATTATGTAGTTAATAAATTTGAGTTTTTGCGGTATGAATACTACGACATTACTATTTCTAAATATACTACTACTCCTAATACTACTTGCCGCAACTGGTTATAGTGTTTGGCAGTCTCGTCTATTTTTTCGGGTAACTAACAAAAGAATACGTGATTCTGTACAAAGTAGATTTCTTGAGCTTTCGCCAAGTACACAAAGCATAGTAGAGCTTGCCGTTGAAGTATGGCGGCTTGAAAAGAGACTACTAAAAGCATCCGAAGGCTTGTCTGAAGACCAAAACAAAGCCTTCCTAAACTCAATAACAAAACTTCAAAGGTATTTAGAAAAAAATGATATTTCAATCACTGATTACACTGACCAGAAGTATAACGAAGGTTTAAATCTAGATATACTTTCAATTGAAAAAGACCCAAGTATTACCGAGAGTGTCATTAAAGAGACACATGAGCCCGCAGTAATGCACAAAGGGCAGCTTATTAAGAAAGCAAAGGTGGTTATCCTTGAAAAATGATACAAAGCCCAGCAAAGATAACAGTGTCATTAAGATAGGTATTGACCTTGGTACCACTAACTCCGAAATTGCAATAAATATACATGAACAAATCGAGATTATAAAAAATGCCCATCAAGACGAATATACACCTTCAGTTTTCGGAGTAGACAAGTCTGGGAACAAAATTGTGGGCAGAAAGGCCTACGAAAAACTTTATAAGAGTTCCTCAGAAGAGGAGATTAATAATAATAAAGCCGAAGTAAAAAGGCTTATGGGCACAGATGAAAAGGTACATTTTGAGCGCATTGATGCTGATCTAACACCAGAAGAAATATCTGCAGAAATTCTTAAGAGCTTAAAAGAGGATGTTACACGTAAGTATCCAGAGTTTCCGACTACTTCAGCCGTCATAACTGTACCGGCTCATTTTTCATCACTACAGGCAGAAGCAACAAAACGAGCCGGTGAACTAGCGGGGTTTAAGTATGTAGTCTTGCTACAAGAACCCATAGCGGCCGCAATGGCTTATGGATTTGATAACAATGAAAACCAAAACTGGCTTGTTTACGACCTGGGTGGTGGAACCTTTGACGTCGCCCTCATATCGTCAAAGGATGACATTCTAACCGTACTTGGGCATAGTGGTGACAACTTCTTGGGCGGGAAAGATTTTGACTGGAAGATTGTTGACGAAGTTATAAAGCCAGCCATACAAGAGAAGTTCCTGTTTACTGATTTTGAGAGAAGTAACGAAAAGTACAAGAGTACTTTTGCTCGACTTAAGGCATTGGCTGAAACTGCAAAAATAGAATTGTCGCAATATGCAGAGTCAACTATTGAAGTAGAAGATATTGGCAAGGATGAAGATGGTAAAGAGTTGTATATATCGCTTAATCTGGACCGTGACCACTTTGAAGCACTTATTAAGCCTCAAGTTGATAAAACCATTGAATTGGCCAAGAAAACCCTAAAAGAATCAGGAGTCGCAGCCTCATCAATTACGCGTGTAGTCTTGGTGGGTGGTCCAACGCAGATTCCATTTATACGCCAGTCATTAGAGCAAGAATTTAAGCTCACAATTGACAGCTCTATAGACCCATTAACTGTTGTGTCAAGAGGGGCATGTATTTTTGGTTTAAGCCAGCGCATACCCCAAGACGTCTTGCTAGAAGACCATGAATCCGAGGCATCAGAGAAGCAGGTAGTACTTAATTATGACTCAATGACTTCAGATGATGAAGAGACTGTAACTGGCATAATTGAGGAACTTAAAGACTCCAAACAGAATTACTATATACAAATACAAGCCGAAAGCGGCTTCTACACAAGTGTAAAAGTTAAGCTAAGAAACGGCAAGTTCTTCGATACAGTTGCTGTTGAAAAGGGTAAGTCAAATGTATATTGGCTTTACCTCTTTGATGATGACGGCAATACCGTTCCACTTTTTCCTGACTCTTTTTCTATTTCTCAAGGCATGACCGTTTCTGGGTCGCCAATACCCCACGAAATAGGCGTGATATATGCTAAAAAAGGTTTTGATAGTGGTTTTCAAATGACAGAAGTATGTGACTCTTACTTTGAGAAAAACAGCACACCACCCCTTAAAGAGTCTAAAACTTACCGCACCATTAAGAAACTCGAAAAAGGTAAAGATAATCAACTACCTATTAAAGTTTATGAGGGCGAGTCCATTAACCCAAGTAACAATGACGTCATAACTACGCTAAAAATAGATGGCAAAAAGCTTCCTTACGATTTACCGGAAGGTACAGAAATTGACATTACAATCAGTGTCGACGAGTCACGTACGGTTCTTGTTGAGGCTTATATAGACAGTGTTGAGCTTACGCTTAATGCACGAGCTGACAGTCACGCACAAGCTATCAATACTGCAGAACTTGAAAAGGACCTCTCTGTGCAGAAGGAAAGGATTAAAAAGATTGAACCAAGCCTTCCCTCTGGAGAGTTCCACAAGTTAGAGCAGGAAGTAGACGATTTAGCTGAGAACGTTAAAAACGCTAACATGGACACCGATGATAAGAATAAAGCTGAACGCGACCTACGTGAATTGAAAACTAATTTGGACAAACTAGAATCAGAAAAAGAACTGCCTCAACTCAAAAATGACTTTGAAGAAAGTCTGAAGGACACGGAAGGCTACATCGATGCCTTGGAAGATGAGAGTCAAAAAGCTGAACTAGTCGAACAATTAACCACTTTGCACCCTGAAGGTGACAAAGCGTTTCATGAAGAAGATAAAACAATGCTAGTACGTGTTACAGAGCAAGTAAGGCAAGTGGGGCTTAGTGCACTGATACAAAACCCCGCAATGTGGGTTTGGCAGCTAAATGAAGTAAAAAGACGCAAGCAGGAGCTGTCAAATCAAACTGACGGAGAATACTACATTAACAAAGCCGACCAGGCTATAGAACACAATGATGTGGAGGAACTTCAAAGATGTGTTAGAAACCTTCTAAAACTGCTTCCTGAAGACACCCAAGAACAGATAACAGCCTCTGTGTCAGGCATAACAAAGTAGTAATGGCAAACTTACTTCAGGATAACGCCTATAACGTACTGGGGCTTGATACATCAGCGTCAGAAAAAGTTATTAATAAGCGTGCAAAAGAGATTATAAATCTTTTACGGATAGACGAAGAACCCGTCTACGATACTGACTTAAAAATAGCACATGTTATTCGTAAAGAAAGTGTCGTTAAAGATGCTTTACTAAAGCTGAGTTCACCTACAAAAAGAATTCGAGAATACTTTTTCTGGTTTGATATAGAGAGTGATACTGACGAAAAGGCGATTAATCTTTTAAAAGAAGAAGAACTTACTGAAGCGATAGAGCTCTGGAAAGAACAGGGTAAAAGCGAAACAGCTAACGGTTTTATAGCCAAGAAAAACTTAGCGGTCCTGGCATCACTACTGTTGTTTGGAACGGGTCAAAAGAAATATCTTACAGAGTCAATAGGTGCCTGGAAAGACATCTTACAATCTGATAAATTTTGGCCACATTTTCAAAAACTATACGCTCTCAATGATGAAATTGGTACTAGCCAAAGTACGATAGAAGACTTCGCCAAGAGTGTTGATAATGAGCTATCGGATTTTTATACGGATGTTAGCGAGAAGTATGAAGACCGTAACTACTATTCGCTGTTTACACAGGTCTTTGCCGTAAAAGGGCAAAAGATTCAAAGAGAGGTTCTTTCCCCTATATACGAAGCAATAAACGATGCTTCAGTTCAGCTTACTAACCTTAATATTAGTGAGCATAAAATTATTAGTGACGATGAAATTGATACGCTAAGAAGGCTCACAAGAACTTTGCAAGACAACTTTAACAAGTTAAAAGAACTAGGGCTGTATAGCGATAGTCAAGCAAAGACGATGCGAGATAGGGCTGCTGAAGCTTTACGTACTGTTGGCCTGGATCTATATAACAATCTGAATGAATCTGCAAAGCCAGCTGCGCTTTTTAGCATAGCTGCGAAGATAGCAGGTACGGTTGGCTTGCAGGAAAAGCTTCAAAAAGATATTGAACAACTTCGTAAGAATATAGCTATAGATAAAATTATAAAACCAATAAATGAGCTACTGACAGCCGAAGATTTTAAGGGTGCATTGCGGCATATTGAAGAAGCTCAAAAAAGTAACAAGGGTAATTCTGAAGTACAGACTATATTATCCCAACGTTTGAAATGGTGTATTACTGGCATTGCAGATGGCGGTTTAAAGCATGGAAAAAAACTTTATGATAAAAATAAGTTTGGTCAATCCCAAACAACACTGTCCCAAAATGTGGAGTTTATTTTAAGCTACTTAGAGCAAACTGATATTAATCGTGAGTATGTTGATGGTGTCTTATCTGAAATTGACCGACTAACATCAAGTCTAGGCAAAGACCAAAATAGCGGTAAAGCAGTTGATAATTTAAGGAATGGTGTGGTCGAACAAGCCGAGAAGAATTTCAAAGACCAATTTGAAGGCTCTCTGTTAGTTATTCTGATTGATTCGGCATTGTATGCTAATCTAGCCGAGAAGTTACCGGCTCTCAAACGACAAAAACAAATGAAAAGTTGGGCAAGTACAGCAGCAGTAATAGTTATCCTCATAATTATAGGCATTGCGAACGGTGGCAATAATTCAAGCTCAACAAATAATAGTAATACAGGCAGTAATGCAAGTAGTGGTTCAACTGCATATAATGACTGTGTGAATCAATACAATAACCTCAAAAGTCAGTTAGATTCAATTAATACTCAAGAAGCCAATTATAAAAACTCCGGAGACACACTTGATTATAATGCCTTGATACCACAGCAAAATAGCCTAGTAGACCAAGTGAATGCAAAAGCAACAGAATGTAAAGGATTATGATAAAGCTATGAGTACACCCTCAAAACCAATACTTTACAACGGGTATGAGATAAGTAAGGGTGTAACCATAAAGCACAGAATAGAAAAAGTATTCTTCACTGAAATTTATGAACTTTCTGATGACAAGTACCTGTATCTTTTTACTAACCTTAAGCTCAGTGAAGTTAAGGGGCATAAGGACAAGTTAATTAAAGTACAATATGCGGGAAGCGAATATCTCGGCGTAGTTAGTGAGTCTTATTCACAGGACCACGTTACAGATATTATTGACGGCCTTACTCAGCTCAAAGGCTTTGACGCCGTTGCTGGTATGAGTGATCTTAAACGGTTGCTACTCGAAGATGTAATAAAACCATTATTAGAGCCAGAGAAATACGAAAAGTTTAAGCTTTCTGTTCCAAACGGTATATTGCTATACGGACCTCCGGGCTGCGGAAAGACGTTTATTATCCGTAAACTAGCTGAGGAACTTGGCTATAATTTTGTAGAGGTTAAACATTCTGACATTGCTTCGTCATACATACATGGCACTGTTGGTAAGGTGGGCAGGCTCTTTGATATGGCAAAGGCTAAGGCACCTTCAATTATTTTTATAGATGAAATTGAAGGATTAATACCTAAGCGAGAAAATCTAGGTTCCAACTTCGAGTACAAGCAGGAAGAAGTAAATGAATTTTTGATGCAGTTGAATGATGCAGGGGGGAATAAAATCCTTGTTGTTTCAGCGACTAACCGACCCCATCTTATAGATACAGCGTTACTGCGCGCGGGACGTATGGACAAAAGGATATATGTATCACCTCCCGATCATGAAGCAAGAGAAGAGTTGTTTAGGTTATTCTTGTCTGACCGCCCAAATAAAGGCATCGACTACAAGGCTTTAGCCGATATGACTGACAACTATGTGAGTGCAGACATTGAACTACTTGTTACAGAAGCGGCTAGAGCAGTTGTAAGTGAAAACAAGGATTTTATAGTCCAAGACGTTATTGAAAAAATCATAAAACAAACACCGCCTTCAATTAGCAAAGAAGAAATAGAATATTACGCACAATTTGCTCAAATGGAAAGATGGTAATACTATAAAACAAATGGCTGACATAGTTATGGAAAACAAGAATCTAGCAATTGTAATTAGATTAGTCGCTGGTGCAATGCTTCTGCTGGCGTTAGCCAACTGGCCATATGGCTATTACCAACTGTTACGTATAGTTGTCTGCGGCTCATCAATTTTTCTCATCTGGTACTTCAAAAGTATCAAGCGAGGGGCGCTAGGATGGTTCTTTGTCGTTCCGGCTGTACTATTTAATCCGTTAGTCCCGTTTTACCTTAGTAGGCAAAGCTGGCAGCCGATAGATATAGCTTGCGGATTGCTATTTCTAGGTTCATGGGTAGCTGACACTAAAACTATATAATTTTACGAACAAGACTTCAGAATACGAAACCTTTTTTTACTATTAGAATATTCCGGGGCCCGAGCTACTAATATTTTTAGCTAGGATTTTCTAGTTGGAACTTCATACTAGACCAAATCTCATCCTGGCATGATATAAAATGGCTAGTCAAATCTATATAAAGAGTAAGCTTCTCACGAGCGAGCGCAGAACTGGTTTTACCCAGTATTTTAAATATACGGTAGTGAAGTCTTAGTGCAATTTGCAACAACCAAGCGTCGTCACTGTTCGGATCATTATCGCCCCACCACAATTTACTAGAAACCCATTCCTTAGCTTTTCTATCAAGTTTTCCGCGAATATAATATTCAATTATATCGTTTTGCCAAGAATTTTGGTCATGGCTAATAAGCTCATATAGTTCTGGTAGATCAGGTGTATTACTTTTTAACTCCTCAATAGTTTCTAGAATAAGAGAGTTATAGAATAAATTGCCAATTTCCTTTTGTCTATAGGTATTGGACCAGATTACAGCAATTTCAGACTTCAGGCATTCGCTCATCACATCAATTGTATCTTTACGATTAAGATTGAGTTCATTGACTATATCGGTAGCGATACTACCCGCTCTATCAATGGCGGTCAGACAGACAAGATAAGGACCTACGACCACGTTTTCTTTCTTAGGTGTTTTTTTCTTCATAAGTAAATCATATCAGATGTGATTGAACATTCACCTATCTTTAGCTTCTAGAGCCCGGAACATTATATATAGCCTAAGTACAGAAATAATCCTAAGAGAAGTCCTACGTTTCCGATATGATAAATAGATCTTCTCACCACTTCAAAACTTTTTAATTTTGTATCTTTTTTAGAATCATCATTTTCTGATTCATATTTCATTTTTATTGAGCTACTCATGTCTTTTTCAGTATGCCTCCAAAAGGTTCCAATCGCTGAATATAAAAAGAAAGCCCAAACTTCCTTAAAGTAATGATTAGATGCCAACGAGATAATTACAAAGGCAGAACTTATAAAAAGGAAAATCCAGTACGGGGGCTCATTTACTAGAAGTTTTTCAAGAGACCTAATGAAGTCTTGCATCCAACTCATCCTTAAATTATACGCTCGAGCTGTAACAGGGAAAGTGCTGGAGGTTATTAATCCTACCCGCTATGGAGTTAAACCATTTAGTCCCGTTGTACCTGAGTAGACTGACCTGGCAGCCAACAGACATAGCTTGCGAGCTGTTATTTCTGGGCTCTCTGGTAGCAGATACAAAAATTAGATCAATCTGCAATCTGTCTCAGAAATAGCCTCTCTCTTTCATTTCCCACGCCGTTTCACGGTCTTTAGATTATCCGGTTTTGTTGTAGGTTTATTGTGTGTTGGATTGGCAGCGGTTGTTTTAGTATCAGCATTAGGTTCTTCTTCATCCGGCTTCTCTACATATTTGGTTGCGTAGTTATCTCGAGAGTTTGCAATGACTTGATCGGCGACCTCATCACTACCTTCACTATCCAGTAGAACAGTCTTTCCAGACATTGGCTCCTGAGGCTCAACTGCCGCGATACGAGCATAGAAGTTATAAGCCGGTAAGTTAGCAATATCTCCTTCCTCAAGGTAGCGCTTAAAAAGTGGTAAAACGTAGCGTTCATCAGCCGGACTACCAGAACGGAAACAGATAAAGGTACCGACGTTATTCAGGATAATCTCCACTAGTTGTTGGTAGTCCTGTTGAGCTGTGGATTGTTCTGCCATGATCAGGAAAAGTTTGTACTTTCTGGCCCCGGACAACATTTGAACGAAGGGCATGGTTGCAAAATTCTGAAACTCATCAACGTAGAGATAAAAGGGTCTGCGTTCAATTTCTCGTTGTTCCGCTCGTCGTTGAGCAGCTATCTTCATCTTCGCCAATGTCAGCGTACCAAAAAGGGTTGAAACATCCTCACCTAGTAGGCCTTGGGAGAAGTTACAGATCAAAATCTTACCGGAGTTAAGAATATCATCAAAATCTATAGTGGAGTGAACTTGTTCCAGCATCCGCTTAGCTGGAGCCGAACGACTAAAACGGTCTAACTTAGATGTAACGCCTAGCGATAGCTTAATTCGTTGCATTGCTCCGGCTTTGCCAATTTCTTCTTTCCAAAAGTCTTTTAGGTCAACATCTTTTAGTTTATCGGTAACGGTCTTCCTATAAGTAGCATTTCGAAGTAACTTCAGAACAGTAAACAAAGTAGCATCCGGCACATTAAAAGCTGTATGAACTGCATTACGCAGAATATATTCAATGCGATGTCCGCCACTATCATCTTCGGAGAAAATCTTTCGGAAAATGGATACCACCGCTTCAGTCACCCGGTCTTGCTCAAGGGCTAGATCATTCTTGCTTAAACCAGGCGGTAGTTCCAAGATATTCAAACCAATCGGATAACCAATATCTACAGGGTTTAAGTAAATCACATCATCCATTCTGGACTCGGGTATATGCCGTAGTAAGGTGGTGGCCATATCACCATGAGGATCAACCACAGCTATACCTTTACCGTTGTTGATGTCCTGAACTATGCCGTATTGCAACATAGTCGTCTTACCATTGCCGGTACCTCCAATGATATAGATATGACGTTCTCGTTCGGCTTCAGTCAGGCCAATCGGAGTCGTTGTGCCGTGATGATGGTTTTGACCAAGGAGTACATCTAGTTTCGTACCGTCCTTTAGTGATATTGGTGCTGGTAGTGTTTTGCTTAAAGATTTCACCACGTTTTCGGTTTTAGCAGTAATTGAGTGCGGGAAATGGTAGAGAGAGGCTATTTCTGAGACAGATAGTAAATTGGACTGTTTATGACGCACAGCTGGTAGCCGATTCATAAACAAGAATTGGAGATAGCTCCTATACCATGGCAGTCTAGCTTTTTTACTGTCCAGGGCTTGGTAGCCCTTTACGGTATATGAAGCCATAGCTGACTCAATACTTTGAAGCCTACGATTACTGTTCTTCTTACTATCTGTTACCACAAGTGCCCGAATATCAGTTCGGAATAAGGGTTGATTTACTTTCTGGTGGATTGAATCCAGGTGTTCTTGCTCAAAAGTACTAAGCATCCGAGCAGGCCTTACGCCTGTAGCTACCAGATGTTTTTGGTAACTATCTTGATTAGCTGCCGAGTAGCTGTATGATGGTCGTCCTTGGTGTATATCACTTATAGCATCGACTAAGCCAAATAGAATAGTATTTATTCCATGAAGTATCGTTGAACCGACTGGAATACTTTTCTTAGTCAAATGACTAGATATATCTTCATTACGGAGCAATTTATCCCGCATCACTTCAGCTTCTGGTACGGTTGTAGGCGAAAGTAAGATTTGAAGCACAATTACCTCACCTGGTGACAGTTTGGTCATGGCTGTGGTTACGTACGACATCGGATCAGTTTGTTCTAGCCCTTGGTGATCTTTCAGCGCATTTCCCCAATGTGCTTTTTGTTTGAAACGCACTACCAAAGCATTCTTGTCTAAATTTCCAGATAGATAGCTCTCAATCTTTCGAACCTGCACGTCACGCATATAGCCATGTATGTTTTCCGTAAAGGTTGCCGCGTATTTGTCTGGAACTCTGACTAGAAAGCGAATACCTAGCTCTAGGGTTGCCATGATCTCTAGTGCAAAGACAGATTCACGTTTAAGTTGCTTGTCGAGCCATAATTGTTTGGAGAGTAGCCTGTGTAAGACTGAATAGAGTTCATGAGTAGCTTGGGGCGTTTTGTCCATAAAGGCTGGTGGCGTTAGCTCCAGATAAGTTACTTTCTGGCCTAGCAAATGTCGTAAGTTCAGAATACGAAGTACACTTTTAGCGATAAATATAACTGAGGCCACGAGTAATAAAATCAAACCAATCCATGGTAGTAAGGTGAGGTAGTGTTGCAACCAGTGAATAACCTTCATTTCAGAGGACATTGGTTTTCTCGTGGATAAAGTTATAGTCTTTAGCAACTGACGCTGGTAGCGTCTTCTGATCTAGTTCATCCCAGCCGATGACGTTCATCTCAGAAATTGTCCAGCTACCATCGGCTGGATTCACAAATTCCACAAAGGCCACATGACCTAAATCTCCTGCGTCCGTTTGCATAATTGAGCCATCAGTTGGCGTATGATCCATGACGTAATTGTCGCGTATTGCCCCATTGTCCCAGCTATGAGCATCTCCCCATGTATTAGGTATCGGTTGCCCTATCTCAATACGCCTTAAGGCCGCCCAATAGGTACAATTACCGTATTCATACAGATCAGCAGCTACTACCGGCTGGTCAAACAAGCTATGTGCAACTGCCGAAGGCAGATTAGCGACTGAGGCTAGCACGATCATCGGCATAAAGAATAGGATGGCTACAATAGAACAAACTATAATCACTTCCACCTTCAGCGATGAAGTGGATTTCATAAACAGCAACGGGTTCATAGGTGATAGAGTTCCGCCGGATTAGTGGTAATAAGCGGATGTTCTTTGGTTGAGGCAACAACCTTTACTGCCACATGGTTCTGATCGGCAATAATAAGGGCATCACCTTTTTCGCAGGTAAGCAGGAAGTTTTCTTCGTATTCACTTAAATGAAATTCCGAGACTACATTTTTAATTGTGGTGGTGTCTTGTCGCATGAGGATGCGGAGCGAGCTTTGTGAGGCAATGGCTCGGCCGTAATCACTCTTTAGGAAGTCATTCGCCTGTTGGGAGATAATTGATACGCCTAAGTAGTACTTTCTAGCTCTACGGACAAGTCCTGATACAAATCTGGCACTTTCCTCATGTTCTAGTAGTAGCCAGCCCTCATCAATGACTAGTAGACGCTTTTCCGGCTTGGCTTTCACCTGATTACCGACAAAATTAGAGATTATGAGCATCATGATCTGGCGTAAGGATTCCGGTAAGTCTTTGATATCAAAGATGACTAGGCGGTTCTCTAGCTCAATATTGGTCTGGGCGTTAAAGACATCGGCTAATGAGCCACTAATGTACTTTTCCAATCGTTCACAGAGCTTTAATTGTCCAAGGTCATGTAGTTCTCTGAACAGGTCCTCAAGTAGAGGTGGTGCGTTCTTAGCTTGTTTGTACATTTTCAGAATAGCTTTATCTACGGCTGCTTTCTCTCTTGAAGACATGCCTTCGGCCATGAGGGATATAACTTCTATGAGGTCTTGGGTATGCTCAGATAAGTCGGATTTATCATGAAAGCTAATTGATACGTCAAACGGGTTAATCTTTTCTTTGGATTTGGCTGACAGTTTTATATAAGTGCCTTTAACTGACTCTGCTAGGCGTTTATATTCTCGTTCTGGATCAATCACGATAACCTTAGTGCCTTGCATCAGCTGTCTCAGTATCTCAACCTTTGTGGCGTAGCTTTTACCACTACCGGACTGAGCAAAGACTATGCTGTTGGCGTTGTGTAAGCTAAACCTATCAAGAATAACTAGTGAGTTGTTCGATTTGTTAACTCCATAAAGTATTCCTGCTTCTTGTACGAGTTCTGATGACATAAACGGAAACGTTAAAGCGGCTGAGCTACTATCCAAATTGCGTTTCTGGTTTAGTATATCTTCACCACGCGGCAATATCGATTGCAAACCCTCTAGTTGTTGGTAACGGGCAGTTTTTATATAAAACAAACGAGCCGATAGTACAGTTTCCAGAAGTTTGGTGTTTTTATCTAACTCAGCCTCAGAGTCGGCTGTAATGGTGATATATATCGAGACTTGGAATAGTTTCTCTTGTCCGCGCTGGATCTTATCTCTCAGAGTTATTGCTGATTCGAGAGGGTCAGTCACTTCTGAACCAATAATCTTACCAGAGCGCATCATAGCTCGCTTGGTGGACTCTAGCTCGGTAATCTTGCGGTGCAGTTTTGGCAGAGCTAAATTAGCGTCAACTTCTGTGACATGATAGGAGATATCTGAATTGTGATTGAAGTTAATAAGGCTATTGAGCCAGCCAGAGCTAGCTATAAAGGGATAACCAGATATAAATAGTGAACGGACATATTGACCATCAATGACTAGGTAGCTCGGCTGTTCTTCCAGCCCGGCATAAGACAGAATGTCCATCGGGTCTTGCTCGCCAAGTGTTAACCGAAGTTCTTTCGGACGTTCATGACGTTGTTTCTTCCACTCAACGGCCTTAGCCAGGGGCTTAGTGGCGATAGCTTTTAAGTTTTTCATAAATTACTCCTTGTTAGCAGTTCAAGAGTCCTGTCAGTGATTGGTTGGCGTTTAGCTTGGCCGGGGTTGTAGAAGCTATAAAATAGATCAAGTATTTCAAGACTAGATAGCTGTCGGCTTTGCATACCAAGCCGCGATAAGCCTTTAGCGACAATATCTGTATTAAGGGCTAGTTGTTCTTTAACAACTTCAAAGTCTGATTCTCTACCAATAAACGGAATGATTACATAAAAATGTCTGGCTAATATTTTATTGGTCGTGATCAGGCTTTTAACAAATTCGGTGTAGTTTTGGATTTCTTGCTTGTAGACTTCTTCTGACTCATCAACCAAACGGGCATGAAAATCTTCCAGATACTTATCCATATCCATTTCACGGATTCGGATTAGGATTTGCAAAGGACAAGACAGTGAATTCAGAAAGCTCTGGTAGGTTTCAATCAAGGCATCCTGTTCAGCTTCACTCTTCAGTTCAAAGTTGACTGATGAGATTTGCAGTACCACTCGGTAATGATTGTCCGGTAATAACAAAACACCATCTCTTACACCTTTAATATCTATCTGATGTCGTGAGCTAACCTTCTTGTTTGATTTCTGTAATATGAACATCAAGGCCTCCTTTACGTTTCGTTAAAAACTCTAGCTTTGAACGTGGATCAGACATAGCTGTTTCCAGTCGGACACGCTCTGGCATGGCCAGTCTAGTAACAGGTTTTTCGACAACTGGTAGCGGTCGAGTATTTTCAACTTCTTCAACCTCATAGACGTTATTTGGCTCGATGTTACGCAAATGAGTGTCGTTCTTATTAAATAAATAGTACCTTGGCCGGATATTGTAGCGAGCTATAACTATTAACCAGGTTAGTAAAATCGTGCCTTTGATCCGAATAGCTAAGGCAAAGAAAATTGTCAGTAACAAACCACTCAGTACCAATTTAGCGGTAGTTAAACTCATGACAGGTGGCAAGATAACGTACATTGCCCCGCCTAGAAATATTGGTGCCGCCAACAACATGACCTGCGACATGCTTAAGTTACCTGCAATCATATCTTCAACAGTTGTAATTTGAGCCGGTACAGTGGTTGTTTTCATTCTACTGCCTCCGCTGCAGCTGCTTTCCTTGACCCTGATGGGGTTGATGATTCCCCTGACGGCCTATGTTTATTAATGTAGCTCATACCATTGGAGAATTGACCACCTAACTTACGAATAGCTTTGGGGCCAACACTGACGTAGGAGAATTGCATCAGTACTCCTTGAGTCTTGAGTAAAGCCACGAGTGTAGCTACACCCACAATAGTTGCCATGACTGGATCGAGCGATTTATCTGGGCTACCAGTCACCATACCAGCGAATATCGATGCTGCTAACAGTAAGATAATGACGTGAATAAATAGCACAAAGACAGTAGTTAGGTAGGTCTTGACGGCTGCACTCACAAAATCCTTAAAGCCAGGCACCAGCCAGAGCAGAACAAGTACTGGCGACAGGATTGCTCCAAGATAGAGCGTGACTAGGCGGCCAACATAATAAACCAAGAGAATAACCGAGAACACCAAGAAAACAACCATAATGAGTAGTGCTGCAAGTCCCAAGCTAGCTGACTGTTTGGCTACGTTAGATAAAACAGTCCAGACAGAAGTTGAGGGAAAGGCCGCTCCAAGCGCATGGATCATAGCATTAGATAGACTAATAACGGCATCAATAGCAAAGATTGAGGTATTAATAAGCAAAAAGGCCAAAGCTGCCTGTGGCAATAGGTGTTTCAGCTCAATTTCCTCTAAGCCCAGCGTCGTGGCACTCATAACATGGAAGCCGAGCAGTATCAGAACTAAAACAAACATGGCGTCAGCTATACCGACTATAGCTAACCAGATGTTAAAGACACTGGAGTTAGCTGCCATCAGTGGTGTAGCATGCGTAAAGTAGTCTAAAGCTGCTAAGAACGGCGCACCTGCTGATTGAATCAGCTTTAGAAATAGTCCAGTCACAGCTTTAACGAGTACATCAACAAGTCCGTTTGAAGTTGGAGCCGGTTGGATAGCACCGAGTGCTGGCAAGCTTTGGGTGGCATTACCGCCTGAGCTCTGATAGGCATGGGTCAGGATAGCCGTCATAGTTCCGGCTGCTATAACGATAGCCAACCCAATTAGTGCGTTGCGGATAACTTTCTTAGCTTGTTCCAGTTTCTCTGGTTGCCCGGAACTGGTCATGTAATGATAAGCACCATTAATCAGGAAAAAGGTAGCTACTAATCCTGCTGCGGCAGCTAATGTTACCACCACCGGAGCAATAAAGTCCTTCATAGCTGCCCCAGCCGCAGACGCGTCGGCCATCTTGTTAAAGATGATGGCCGTAGGGTTCATAACGTTATTTCCCGAAGGCGTTGGTTGCGAGAGTAGTCACAATATTGCTAATAACAAAGGCAGCCACGGTAATAGCCAAGCCAATACCTGACCACATGATAGTACTCTTGGCTCTGTCCATACGTTCAGGGTTGCCAGAGCTAGTAATGTAGCCGAAGCCACCAACTACGATAAAGCCAGTGGCAACTAGTCCAGCTAAGCCAGCTAGAACAGTGATAATACTTTTGATAAAGGTTTCGACGCTACTAACATCTCCGACAGCAAATGCATGTTGGGAAAGTACGAAAGGCAATCCGGTAGCGATGTATAGTGATAAAAGTTTGAGATTTATACGCCTACGCATTTGTCCCTCCTGCGTAACTATATATGTAACATAATACTTGCAATTAAAGCAAATACTTTTTATAGCATAAGTAGTATGGTGTTAGTCTTCTTGGGATTGTTCTAGATTTGGTGTCACAGGACGTTTACCCGAGAAATCCGTATGTTCGACAATCCATTGTTGCAGCCTGGGATATACCCAAAAGCTGTATATTCCTAGAGTGATAATTGTTAGTAGAAACCATTTGATCCATTGGCTAAGCAGTCCAATGCCGGTACCGGTAAACTTGAGCTGAAAACCTTTGATATAGGTATGCTTAGCTTTCCAGCGTTGCATTAGTACTAAAGCATAGGGATAGCATATCCCCAGCGTAAAGAGAGTAATGAGAAACGCTAGAATAGCTGTTCCTACATATGTGCCTGCCCCACCATCAAATACAAAGTTCTTTGATTTTGCCATGATTGCTCCGATTGATTATCAATCATATTATATAAATGTATAGAATAAAACATCCATTTGTTATTTATGCTGATTCTCTAACACTTTGAACGTGCTACAATACAGATATAAAAGACCTGTTATGACAGATAAACAAACTCGTGAAATTGGTAAAAGAATGAAACAGCATAGGCTCCAAGCTGGTCTTAGTCAAGCTGGTTTGGCCGAAATATCGGGCATGAATACTAATGCCTACGCAAAAATTGAGCGTGGCGAGAATGAGCCCACACTCGGAACTATTAAAAAGCTAAGCAAGGCCTTGGGCGTAAAAGCTTCTGATATTCTTGGCTACTAGACTTTTTTCTTTTTGTTCTTATAATCCAGATAAATAGTGTACGCCAGTTTAGGATCCTTGTGTTCGAGTAAATGCTCTTTGGCATATTCGTTTTCTAGGAGATATATAGCCATTTCTGGTGTGGCATTATCTGGATCTATCGTCTTTATATAGCGAATCATCTTATCGATATCTTCTTCGCTTATTTCGTAGTCTTTGGCCATAAGTACCCTGTAGTATATCACCAATACCACCGCTTTAATTTGAGGAATTGAATCATTTGTTTAGTAAGCTGCTCGGACTCTATACGCCTCATTATTTCGCGACTCTTACTTTGAGACAGAATGTTAAGGCTACCTTCATACAAAATGAGACTGTCTATGATTACAATCTTCCGGTGAAGGTAATCGTTATAGAAACGTACTTTAACACCTACTTGCTTTAACTCTTTTATTGCCAACCACGCCTGAATACGCATTAATTTATCGTGGTGGCCGGGAAAACGAGTATTTACGGTTACTTTAACGCCTTTTTTGACAAGTTTCCTTAGTACGGGGCTTAGTGAATTAACTCTAGGTACAGTCATATATGGACTTTCTATAATAACTTCCTTCTTACAATGCTTGAGATCACGCGCGAAAGCTTTATAGAACGTATTCTCATCAAACAAACTTGAAGTTAGTAAGTCGCTTGGGGAAGTCCTGCGATGTAAGATGCTAAACATGGCTCACCTCCTCAACGCCAATAACCGTTACTTCGTCATTGATATAAGTGAAACCAAGCTGTTCTAATTTACTGGCTATCCGTAGTAAACTGGGAAGTAGGGTGTTCCAAGTACGGGACACGCACTGCACCACGTGTAATTTCGTTGTAATTAGCACAAATTAATCTGTTATTTTGCGTAGTCTGGGTTCCAAAGTGTTCCAAGGTCCACGTGCTTAATGTTACGACTACTCTGTTATATTCCAAAAGCATAAAATATTACTAACTTTAGCCCCGGATATTATGTGCTTCAATGATAACTGCAACTTGCTCAGGAGAATACACAGTGGTTAATTCATCCTCGATTCGAGCACGGTATTCTGGCTCTAGAGTACTAGGGTGGATTTTTCTCAAAACTCTATTCAGTGCAGAACTAGCTAATCCCAACTCGTGAGCAACCTCAATCCTGGTTAAATATCCTTCTGGCACTTCTCTCATGTGACCATACTCATCAAGGATGTGCAGAATGTAGCCTTGCTGTCCAGGTGTAAGGGCTTCCTCATGTTCGCCCCAGTTATAGGTAAATATTTCACCAAGTTCGACACGGTGCTCATCAATAATTCTTTGAACCGTACTGGGTGTGAGGTCATTACGAATTGCAATCCTTCGTGCTGTTAAGGAGCCTTCGGGTGGTCTGTCGAGCATGCCTTGAGTCTCAAGATGCTGCCTTATTCTTTCTTGTTGCTCAGGCGAAAAAGCTTGCGTAATATTTACTCCATATCTAGCCGTCAAAACATCTCCAAGCTCAGCAGATAATGATGCAACAGCCTCATCAACAACATACGAAGGTATGCCAAATACGCCAGCTAGACCATAATTCCAGTTGTAGCCTTCCGGCATAGCGGGATACAAATATCTATCGTCAGATGCGTTTTCGGTATTTTCACTGGCATTCAATCCCTCTATGTAAACAGGGCGTGTTATGGCATCACGAATACCGGGAACAAAGTATTCTGAGTCGTAGATAAGTCTCTTGCCCATATATGGATTAGCAAGCAACAGCTCTCTTATCTGTGATTTTGTCAGCTCAGCTATAAGCTCAGGGCTTTGACCAATTTCAGCCATAACTTCATTGTTAAAAATGAAAGTAGCATTGCCTTCTTCATCACATACAAGTACAGAGCGGTTTAATGCAGGGACATCTACCAAAGTGTATCCGAGTCTACGCATCATACCCTCACCAACTGTTCCTGGTGATATTTGTACTTGTTCCGGATTATGCACATCTACGTCAAAGTCTTGAGAAAGAATAAATAATACTGTTTTAAGACGTGGAATACGTCTTTTTTCATCAAATTCCCCTGACCCTGGTGTAATGTTAGGACTCGTCTGGTCCGGAGGTACATGAATTCTTTGTTCTGCTGGAGTTTCTGTAATAAGTTGGTCTATGTTTGTAATTTCAGATGCAACGCCTTGTATATGATCAAGTACAACTCCAACATCAGTTAGGCCAAAATGCTCAAAAGCAGCTGTTTCCTCGTCATAGCTCGTTTCATGATCTTGTGTAGATACTTCTCTGTAAGCAGTAAGTGTCTGATCAACGAGCCCGATTACACTTGTTAAGGCATCTTCGGCATAGGAATCAATATTTTCAGCTGTTAGACGAGCGCCTAAAATATTATCAAGCCTACTTCGAAAAAAGTAGGCTTCTGAAGCTCTTCCTGTCGATGATTCACCTGACATAATCGGATTATAATAACATTAATCTATGAGTATGTCTAATATAGGTCTGGTTCGCGACTTACCATCACATATTGTCTTGCAGTTCCATCTCTATAACTTCTCTAACTTCTACTTCAAAGATCTTGAGGTCTTCTAGTTTTTCAGCCAGTCGTAGTAGACTAGGATAGAAGGTGTTCCAAGTAGGGGACACCGACCGCACCAGGACCTTGTAATATACGTAGTAATATTGTATAATTTTAGACATGAAGCCAAGACATTTACGATCAGTTAGCAGTCCCGAAGGCGTCGAGACAACAAAGCTAGTATTTAATCGTAAAAGAGACATAGGTCTTTTACTTCGCGTAGTTGGTGTGCATGTATACGATCTTGTAGACTTTAAGCCACTTAAAGATGACGAAAAACTTTCTCGGATAGGTTTATTGGAAGCACATGGATGTACAATCAGCACAGGTGAGAATGAAGGCGAGATAGTTACTCTACCCGATAAATTGCCAGCTGAATTTATGGCTAGCGGTCCAGACCAAGAGCAGCTTGTGTTGAACGCATTAGCTTCCTTCCCGGTACGATCACAGTCATCTCCACGTTTAGGTGACTTTATAATGTCCGTGCGAGCCGATAGAATGTATAAGCAGCTCACTGCAACTCCAGAGGCTTGATTTCTTGAACTCTAAAATTAATATCTAAGTCCAAATTTTCTAATTTCTCTGCGAGACGTAGTAAACTAGGAAACAAGGTGTTCCAAGTAAGGGACACGGACCGCACCAAATTGCTTATGCTTGCTTAGCATACAGAGTTGTAGGATCATAATATTATGAGCGAACGACTTGAGACTTCAGAAAGACGTCGTAATGAGGAAATATATGGTGAAACTGCCAGACTCTCTACGCTCCGTGTGGCAGTTGGACATGCACTTAGTGCAGCGGAACTAGGAAGAGCTGACTTATTAGAGCGAATAAGTGGTGCAAATGAGAGACTACGCGATTCTATCGGTCTAGGTATGGCCCTTGGGACAAATGAAGTGTTTGAGGTTGATGAAGATAATAAACCGCACAGAATACTTCCGTCTGATTTCACAAAGGCGCTCGGTAGAGCTGGAATCTTTCGAGGTCTTGAGTTGTTCGATCGCGCAAGACTTCCCGCAACAGATAACGAACGGTTACCCTGGTATGACAACGCCGAAGAAAGACTTGAAATTTGTTATGTGCTAGACCCTGATCCTACAAACAATGCGCATACCGTTGTACAGATGAAAACTTTAGTACCGGCCGGGAAAATTGAGCCACCTGTAGTACTTTACGAATCACCAACTGGGCCGTACATCCAGTAAAATAGTTCTGACTTCGTAGATCACGCTGCACCATTCTGAACCACCCACACTTTGTTGACGTACCAACTTAAATGACGACACAATATTTCCTGTCATCGACTAAAACAAAAGGAAATAAATATGTCGCCAACAAATATTGTACGTGCTATTCAGGTTAGTA